>CESD01013215.1_pt1 | contig 18127 bp, 18 predicted proteins | sample 531191 | NCBI WGS metagenome assembly CESD01 (sample SAMEA2622021, study PRJEB7988) | marine metagenome | biome: marine biome (ENVO:00000447); feature: deep chlorophyll maximum layer (ENVO:xxxxxxxx); material: "saline water (ENVO:00002010), including plankton (ENVO:xxxxxxxx)" | depth 188 m
TTTTGGCCAAAGAAGCGCCTCTTATGAAAGATATTTCAGACAGATCAGAGTTTAAAGAAGCAGAAGAAAAAACAAAAAATGAAATTAAAAAACTAATGAGCATTAACGGTAAAATGGCGGTTGATGAGGTCCATAGAGAGTTGGGGAAGGTTGTTTGGGATAAAATAGGTATGGCAAGAAATGAGGCGGGGTTAAAAGAAGCTCTTTCAGAAATTCCAAAAATTAAAGAAAAGTTCTGGAGCAATATTTCAATACCAGGAAGCGAAAAAGATGTTAACCAAGAGCTAGAAAAAGCCTTAAGAATAAAAGACTTTATTGAGCTTGCTGAACTAATGGCTTTTGATGCTCTTGATAGAAAAGAGTCGTGCGGTGCTCACTTTAGAGAAGAGTATCAAACAGAAGAAAATGAAGCAGAAAGAAATGACCAAGAATATAAATATGTTTCTGCCTGGGACTATTCCGAAAACGAAAATCCAAAACTTTTTAAAGAAGAGCTAAAATACAAGAACGTTAAACTAAAAACCAGAAGCTATAAGTAAATGAATGTTAACTTAAAAATATGGCGGCAAAGCTCTGGCTCTAATAAGGGGGCGTTGAGAGTCTACAGACTTGAAAACATTGACCCAAATATTTCTTTTCTAGAAATGTTAGATATTTTAAATATTAAGCTCGTAAAAGAAAAAAAAGATCCAGTTGCCTTTGACCACGACTGTAGGGAAGGAATATGTGGATCCTGTGGCTTTATGATTAATGGGAGGCCACACGGGCCTCAAAAAGCAACAACAGTTTGTCAGCTTCATATGAGATCATTTAACAATGAAGACAATATTTTGCTAGAACCATTCAGAGCAGAATCTTTTCCTATTATAAAAGACCTTTCAGTTGATAGAAAGGCGTTCGACAGAATTATCTCTTCAGGCGGATATGTTTCAACAAACACAGGAGAAGCACCAGAGGCAAACTCTATAACTATTGAAAAAGAATATGCTGACGAAGCATTTCTTTCATCTGCGTGCATAGGTTGTGGTGCTTGTGTAGCAGCCTGTAAAAACTCTTCAGCAATGTTGTTCACTGCAGCAAAAGTTTCACACCTATCTTTGTTGCCACAAGGTCAAGAAGAAGGTAAAGAAAGGGTTGCTAACATGGTAGCTACGATGGATGAAGAGGGCTTTGGCTCATGCACCAACACAGGAGCATGTTCAGCAGAGTGTCCAAAAGAAATAGGACAGGTAAACATAGCAAGGCTAAATCAGGAGTATATATCAAGTTCACTGTTCAGCTTTTTAAAGAAAAATAAATGATCAAAAATATAAAAATTGAAAATATTTATTGTGTTGGAAGAAATTTTGAAGGGCATGCAAAAGAACTTGGTAACAAAGTTCCAACATCGCCCCTAATTTTTCAAAAATCAAACTCTGCTCTAAACACCAAAGAAAAAATTGAAATTCCAAAAAACCAAAAAATAGAACACGAACTTGAAATAGTTATTTTAATAGGGAGGAATGGTGCACCAAAAACCCTTAAAGATGCTAGCACCTTTATTTCTGGTTTTTCTGTAGGGCTTGATCTAACTGATCGAAAATTACAAACAGATCTCAAGAAAAAAGGTTTACCTTGGTTTGCCTCAAAATCGTTTAAAGGGTCTGCAGTTGTTGACACACGCTTCAAGACAGACTGTCCCCAAGAGTTTTATTTGAAGGTTAATAAAGAAGTTAGACAGGAGGGCAACTTGAAAGATATGATTTTTTCTTTTGAACAAGTTGTTTTACACCTTGCAAAGATTGTTGATTTTAAGATTGGAGATATAATATTTACTGGAACACCAGAAGGGGTTGGCCCATTAGAAGGTGGGGATCAAATTGAAATGGGTTTTATAAGCCACACACCTAAAAAGCTTGTCGTTATTTAACTAGTTTTGAAGTTTAAAGTTAATTGGAATTGTAATCCATACACCAACTTTTGTTTCACGTTGTTTTGCTGGTCTAAATCTAGTTTTTCTAAGAGCATCAACCGCAGCTTCATTAAGCCCAGTGTTTGGGATACCTTTCAAAACAATTGTTTCCTTAACTCTACCAGTTTTATCAATAAAACACTGAACTAAAACTTGCCCCTCAATACCTGCCTCCTGTGCAATGTCAGGATATACTGGTTTGATAGGGAATAAAGGCCTAGGTGGATCATCATAAGGTATAAACTTTACTTGAGGCCCAGATGGCGGAGGAGGCGGTGCATCCCACGCATCAAAATTGTCTAAATCTGTTTCCTCAATAGTAAGATCATCTGCAAGGTCATCGTCTTCTGATTCAACAGGAACAGACGGCCTAGCAGGAGGAGGTGGAGTTTCAAATTGCTGAGTCTCCGGAATTTCAATGTTTTCAATAATAATTTGACCCTCTGTTTCAATGTCAATGTTATTTTCAAAGCGCTGCAAAGAATAAAAGCCCAACAAAAGCAAAAAAGAAGCAAACAACAAACCAACTCTTAATACTGTTGAATATTTTTCTTTTAAGGACTCTTCAAGCAGTTTTGCTCTTTTGAGAAAAAAATCAACAAGCGCAGAAAAAAAATTAATTCTCGAAAGCAATTTTTTTAACTCATCCATTAGTTTGGCGCCTTTACTTTAGTAGAATAGTTCAGTTTTAAAGCATCAGCTTTTCTAAGCTCATTATGTATATCTGAGATAGTTTCCATGCGGGCAGCCTCATCTGCTTTTAAAGAAACAGTAAGCTGTGGGTCAGAAGCTCTTTTTTCATACATAACATGACGTACGTCTTCGTTGTTATAAAGTTTGTCTTCAATAGAAATTAAACCATCTTTGGAAACCCAAATATCAGAAGTGTGTCTTTTTGATTCTAATTTTTCAATTCTTTCAGCGCGAGGCAATGAAACAGGTAGACCAGAGAATTCTCTAAGAACAGTTGTAACCATAAAGAATATTAAAAGCATAAAAATAATATCAGGCATGGAGGATGTTGATATTTTTGATTCTATTCCTGATTTTCTTTTAAACTTCACTATTCAGTCTCCGCAATCGATATTCTTGTAGCATTGGCCAGTTTTAACTGATCTAATACCTCAACATACACATCATATTGTGCTTTTTCATGGGCCTTAACTGAAACAATCAACTTATCATTGGCGCGAATTTCTTCTTTTACGCGTCTACTTAGGTCTCGCATTTCGACCGGCTCTCCACCAAGCAAAACAGCTCCTGAAGCACTAATTAAACAATTAAGAATGTTTTTTTTGTTTATTTCAAGCTCTTGACCTTCAGCCGGAAGAATAATTCCCAAACCCTTGTCCATATCAATAGTTGTAGTAACCAAGAAGAAGACAAGCAATAGGAATGCGATGTCTGCCATTCCACCCTCAGGAATAGCACCAACACGGGCCTTTCTTTCTCTAAGAGCCATTATTTTACTTTGATTCTCTTAATAGGTCTGTAATTTCAATTGATCTTTCTTCCATGTCAAGAACCATGCCATCAATCATTGATGAAAAAAAGTTTTGAGCAATTTGAATAATCATAGCTACAATAAGTCCAAAAGCAGTAGTTAAAAGCGCTTGAGATATACCAACCGCAACAACAGCAGGAGAGATATCGTTTGCCGCAGCAATAGCGTCAAATGCAAAAATCATACCAGCAACAGTCCCGGTGAAACCCATCATAGGAGCGATAGCAATAATAGCTGTTAACCAGCCCATATTTTTTTCAAGAAAAGCCATTTCGAGTGAGCCAGCATTTTCGATTGCTTTTTCAATTTGATCAGAACCTTTTCCAACTTTTGATAAACCTGCTTTACAAATATTTGACACTGGACCATCATGGCCCGCACAAACACCCATAGCTTTTTTAGACCCACCCGATTTTAAAGCACCTCTTAAAGAGTCCATAAAACCGTCAGAGTCGACTTGAGATTGATTGAGGGAATAAAACCTTTCACCAACAAGACCAAGACCTGCTAGTAGCAAGAGTAAAATAGGCCACATGAATGGTCCACCCTCTAAAAATAATTCTACCATTTAAATCCTCCTAATGTGTTAAATGTTCAAAAACTTAGCTTATTACATATTTAATGTCAATGGTGTAAAATTTTATGACAATCGACTTAAAATATCATCTTCAAGACCCTTAGATAAATCATGTTTTAACACAATCGCGTTAAGATCAACATTTAACATACTTTTAAACTCTAAAAGCTTAACATAATCTTTTTCAGTACATATAATATTTTTTAAGCCCTCCTCAAGAACAGTCCTGTTAATTTTCTTCACATCATTTGAAGAAAAGGGCCAATGGTCTGGATAATCTAACCTCCTAACAATATTTATATTTAAACCTTGAAGCGTTTTTGCAAAAGATGCAGGGTCGCCTATTGAACAAACCGAAAGATTGCTAGGGCTTTTCAACAAATCTTGTAATGATTGGTTTTCTCCAGTAGATAATATTTCATTTTTAATTTTAAGATTCAATTCATGGTCTGCAACTATACCAGACTTATTATCAACCAGGTTATTTTTAGTCATTATTGTAATATCCGCTCTTTTGATTGATCTAAAAGGCTCCCTTAAAATACCATAAGGATAAACAAGCTGATTCTTTTTTATATGGTTTTCTGGCCCAATAAGAACAATATCGATGTCCCTATGAATTTTTCTATGCTGAAATCCATCATCCAACAAAACCACACTACAGCCAATGTCTGTTAGCTGTTTCGTAGCAAAAACCTTATTTTGAGAAACATAAACAGGAATTTTTGAATTTAAATTATTTTTTAATAAAACAACCTCATCTCCACACTCACTCCAATGCTGGTCTTTAACTAAAAAATTATTTGTTTCATTTTTTCTTCCATGTCCACGGGAAACTATTCCAACCGAAAACCCTCTTTTTTGTAAAAAATTGGCGATAGAAATTGTTGTTGGTGTTTTTCCTGTTCCGCCAAGCGCAACGTTTCCAACGCTTATAACCATAGCGTCCGTTTTAACAGGTTTTAGAATTTTGAAGTCGTATAATATGTTTTTTATAAAAACATAAAATATATGTATTGGAAAAAAGAACAGAATGGTTGAAAGCAAAAATTTTATAAACTTGCTGTTCATTATTTTATGTTTATTATTCATGTTTGCTTGCAATTTTATCTATTTTATGTAAAGCTTTTGCTATTTTTTCTGTTCCAGTTTCTAAGCTTTCGTTTTTATCAAAATATAAAGGCTTTCCATAAACAACGCTCATCTTTGAAAATGGCTTACTTAAGTAAAAGGTATGCCAGTTTTTAAATTTCCAATTATTTTTTACGTCTACTATCACTGGAACAATTGGGCGTAAAGATTTTTTTGCAAGCAAGAAAGCCCCCGGTTTTACCTTATGCTCTGGCCCAGTGGGCCCATCGGGTGTTATTATAAGTTTTCCGGATGGATTTAGTGAAAAGAATTCATACATTTTCCCCATAGCTTCTTTTCCTCCGCGATTGCTTGACCCCCTGAAAAGACTATAGCCATATTTTTTTGAAATATTGGATATAATATCTCCATCTCTACTCTGGCTTATAAGAACGTGATAATTTCTTTGACGAAAATGCTCCATAACACCAAGACACTTACCATGCCAAGTAACTAAAATAAACGAATTAATATTATTGATATTTTCTTCACCTACGATCTTAGTCTTATTAAATCGATATGCAATAAATATTAAAAAATGCAGCAGTTTAGTTTTTATGAAAGATTTAATCATATATATATTTTGCCGCTGAATCGTAGGCGTTTTCGCTGTTTTTTAGTTTCATTATTAATTTGTCATATTTCTGCAGAAGTTCATATTTATTTTTTGGGCTTAAAAGAGAGGTAATGCTTTGTGACAGTCTCTTTGCGTTCATTTTGCCCTGAAGAAGCTCTTCAACAATCTTATCTTCAGCAATGAGGTTTGTTAGTGACAAGTATTTAACTTTTGACATTGCCTTCGCAAAAAACCATGTTGCCCACGAAAGCTTATAACATACAACCATCGGACACCTCAACATGGAAGTCTCTAATGTAGCTGTTCCTGAACAAACAATAGCGGCATCAGCAACTCCAATTGCTTCATATTGGTTCTCTTTGACTTTAATTAGGTCTAAATTTGAATTGATGTTTACATTCTCTCCTTCAATCAAAACAAACGTTAGGTTTTCGTGTTTTGACCGAAGGATTTTTACTGTTTTTTCAAAAACTTGCCAATGCCTTTTGATTTCAACCTGCCTACTACCAGGCATAAGAATAATGATTTTATTTTCTTCGGGAATATTATGTCGAAAACAAAATTTTTTTCGATCATAGTTTTTATTACTAAGCTTTACAAGTGGATGACCCGCATAGTGGACATTCAATCCCCTTTCCGCAAACCATGATTTTTCAAAAGGAATTATACTAACTAGTTTATTGCAACACTCTTTAAGAGTCTTGACCCTAGATTCTTTCCATGCCCAAACTTGGGGCAAAATAAAATATGTTACATCAAAATTTAAGGCCTTTAGTTTCTTTGCTAATCGCAAGTTAAATCCAGGATAATCTATTAATATAATTTTGTCGGGCTGGTGTTTTTTTATTTCAGCTAGAGTTTTATTAAAAATTGTTTTAATCCTTGAATAGTGTTTAATAACCTCAAAAATTCCAATCACATTCAAATTTTTAATATGTTCTGTAAGCACCAAACCAACAGATTGCATTTTACTTCCACCAATACCAAAAAATTCAGCAGAAGGATTTATGTTTTTAATAGACTCAACTAGTTTTGCACCGTGCAAATCTCCTGAATCTTCTCCAGCAATAATGAATATTTTTTCTTTATTCATTTAAAAAAATTTTGTTTTCAATTTGAAGTGCTATATCTATGGCATTGGAGCCCGCTTCACCATCGACGTTTGGCCTGGACCTTGTGTTCACACAGTAAATAAAGTGGTTGATTTCTTCAAGGAGCGCGTCCTTATTTTCAGGTATAAATTTTTCATAAAATAAATCTTTTTCTCCATCATTTGTATCAACCTTTTGAGATCTTGAATTAGAGGAAAATTTAGCATCGTTCTCAATTCCATATAGTTCAATTTGAGGAATCATTAAATCTGTAATGCTATACAGGTCTTTTTGATATGTCCTTATTTTGCGAACATAGTTTTGAGCTATTCTGCTAGATTTCAGATTAGCAACTACACCACTTTCAAATTTAATGTGTGCATGCGCAAGATCAATTGTGTTGCTCATCATTTTTGCTCCACTTGCACTTATTTTTCTGATTGGGCTATCAACCATTTCTAAAATTAAGTCTATGTCGTGTACCATTAAATCAAGCACCACAGGCACCTCCGTCCCCCTTGCTTGAAAAGGGGCAAGCCTTTCAATTTCTATATAATGCGGCTCTTCAATCAAAGATTTTAACTTGTTGATTGTTGGATTAAATCTTTCAATATGACCAACCTGGATTATGCACTTGTTTTTTTTAGCCAAGTCAATTAGCAATGAAGCTTCTTCCACAGTGTTTGTAATGGGCTTCTCAATTAAAACATCCTTGTTGTTGCTTAAAAAGGTTTTTGCAATCTCAAAGTGTGTATTTGTTGGAGTTACAATGTGTACAGCGTCACAAAGAGAAATCAACTCATCAGTGCTTTTTAAGGATCGCACTGAAAACTCATTACATACATTATTGAGAGTTTCAGAATCAATATCAAAAACTCCAACAAACTCTATTTTGTTGTGTTTTGATAAATGTTTTATGTGATGTTTGCCCAGGTGTCCTGCGCCAACAACGCCAATTTTAGGTTTTTTATTACTCATTGTCCTTTAATGAAGTATGCAATATCTCCTTCTTGCATAATATAGTCTCTTCCAACCATTTTCACCAAGCCCATTGTTTTTAATTCATTAATTTTTTCTTTATTGTTCATTGCATCTTCATAAGTATAAATTTCTGCTTTAATAAATTTTGTTGAAAAGTCAGTATGAATTTCTCCAGCTGCTTCTACTGCCTGAGAACCCCTTTTCATTGTCCAAGCTCGCACCTCTTTATCTCCGCAAGTAAAAAAAGTCTCTAAGCCTAAGGTGTTATAAGCCTCTTTAATAAGCGCATCGAGCCCACTTTCCTTAATTCCATAATCATTAAGAATTAATCTCTTTTCATCTTCATCAAAGTCTGCCATTTCTGACTCAAGCTTCCCATTAATTTTTATTAAAGAGGATTTGTTTTTATCAGCAATTGTTTTTGCTTGTGCGTACAGCTCATCGTTTTTGAAGTCCCCATCAATATTGGCTACATATATCATCGGCTTATCAGTTAAAAGAAACAGGTTTTTTATAACAGGATTTTCTTTTGAGTTTCTTTCAAAGGAGCGAGCAGCAAAACCGTTGTTCATATGATCTAAAAGACCTGTTAACACCTCTTCAGCCAACCTACCCTCTGGCTTATTTGCTTTTATTAGTTTTACATTTTTTTCTAAACTTTTTTCTACAGTTTTTATATCCGCTAATATTAGCTCCGTATTAATAATTTCCATGTCGTCAAGCGGATCAACCCTATTTTCTACATGTGTAATATTGTTATCATTAAAAAAACGAACAACCTGAATGATTACATTTACAGATCTTATTTGAGAAAGAAATTGATTACCTAAACCCTCTCCTTGGTGTGCATTTTTTACCAAGCCCGCGATATCAATAAATTCCACGGTGTTGTGAATAGTTTTTTCAGGGTTGAATAAATTAGCAAGTTCCTTTAGCCTTTCATCTGGGACCTCAACAACCCCTGTGTTTGGTTCTATAGTACAAAAAGGATAATTTTCTGCAGCAATATTATTTTTACTTAGAGCGTTGAAGAGAGTTGATTTCCCCACATTTGGTAGCCCTACAAATCCACAGTTTAAATTCATTGTGAGAATATAATACTTAATTGAATGAGTATTTATTAAATTGAAATCTTATGGAAAATAAATGGGCAATAATCTTGGGGTGTTCAACTGGCCATGGAGCTGCAACAGCCAAACAATTAGCGTCAGAAGGGTTTGGCATTATTGGTTTTCATCTTGATAGAGGCTCTATTAAAAAAGATGCTTTAAAATTTGAAAAGGAAATCGGAACTCTCAATGGATCTAGGGTGAAGTTTTGGAATGAAAATGCCGCTGATAAGGAAGTGATGCTTTCTAGAATAGAGGACATTAAAGATTTGGTTAAAGACGGGGAAATTAAGCTTTTTATGCACTCAATTGCCTTTGGAAGCACCACAAATTTTTTTGAACCTACCCCTGTTTTGCAACGGCAAATGGATATGACTCAGCATGTTATGGCACATTGCATAATTTATTGGACCCAAGCTCTGTTAGACAACAGCCTGTTAAAGTCAGGATCTAGAGTTATTGGCTTAACTAGCGAGGGCAGCTATAAAGCAATGGAGGGCTATGGACCAGTTGGTGTTGCTAAGGCATCCTTGGAGGCCATCGTAAGACAGATTGGTTGGGAGCTTGGAAGCAGGGGAATTACAGCAAACACAATTCAGGCAGGAATTACCCCAACAAGAGCTTTAACAAAAATTTCTAATGACTGGGAAGAGTGGGTAGAAAAAACGAAAGAAAGAAATCCTATGAAAAGAGTCACAAAACCTGAAGATGTGGCGGGGCTTGTTTCGCTATTGATGAGCAATAAGGCGAATTTTGTTAATTGTTCAACGATTTTTTGTGATGGCGGAGAACACCGCTCTTTGTAGGTATTATTTTTTTGTAAAAACCTCACCAATCAACAAGATCATACCCCTTTTAAACAAAGACATTCCATTTACTATTAATTGCATTCCGTTTGTAGCGTTTGTAGCCCTCTTCTTTTTTACATCTTGCTGAATTTTTTTAATATTTTTAATCACGAAATTCCTCCGGCGCCTACAAAACCGTAGCTATCTAAACCATAAACATGAATTAATTCGTTCCACAAATCATTTGGAGATGAATTAAAAATTGAATCACTATAGTCCTGAATTAACCAGTCACCTCTTTTTATTTCATCTTCAAGTTGATGTTTGTCCCAACCGGCATGTCCAAAAATTAGCTTAGTATCTTTTGGTGTTTTTTCATTAAAAAGTATTTCTTGGATTAGGTCTAGATTTGTAGATAATTCAATTTTTTCTGAAAAATCGTCTGCCTTGCCAGTATTTTTTTGTACAATACAAGCTTCATTTAGGTTAACAGGGCCCCCAAAATAAATTTTATCGGATTCATTGAGAATGTCTTCAAATATTTTATTTTTAATTCCGGAACTAACCACCTTCATTTTGCTAATTGGTTTATTTACAATTATTCCCATAGTACCATTTTTGTTGTCTTCGCAAATCAATATAACGCTTTTAGCAAAATAGGGATCAACCATGTTTGGCATTGAGATTAACAGTTTATTTTTTAGACTTTTCATTTTTTATTTAGTAAAACATAAATCCTTTTTTGAATCAATACCAGAGTTAAGTAACTTATTAGTCAATTTTTTAAGAAAAAATGAAAAATAAGCTACAAATACGCGGAGCAAGGCAACACAACCTTAAAGACATTACGGTTGATATTGATAAAAACAAGCTTGTTGTTATTACAGGACCATCTGGTTCAGGCAAGTCTTCTTTAGCTTTTGATACAATTTATGCAGAAGGACAAAGAAGGTATGTTGAGTCTTTGTCAGCCTATGCTAGACAGTTTTTAGATTTAATGGAAAAACCTGATGTTGATACAATTGAAGGGTTATCACCGGCAATTTCAATTGAACAGAAAACAGGATCAAGAAATCCAAGATCTACAGTTGGAACAATAACAGAAATTCATGACTACTTAAGGCTGTTATATGCAAGCATAGGACAACCACATTGCTGGGAATGTTCTAGGCCTATTACTAGACAATCTCCAGAACAAATAGTAGAGCAAATTCTAAAATTACACAAAAATGAAAAAGCATACATTTTATCTCCAGTAATTCAAGGAAGGAAAGGAGAGCATAAAACTGTTTTTGACGATATAAAGAAAAAAGGTTTTTTGCGCGCTAGGATTGATGACAAAATAGTTTCCTTAAGAACAAAACCGGTGCTTGAAAAAAACAAAACCCACAATATTGATGTGCTAATTGATAGAGTGTTAGTAGACAAACAAATCAAATCTCGATTGCTCGAGTCTGTAGAGCTAGCCTTAAGCATGGGTAATGGAATTTGTATTATTAATATTAACAATCAGGAAGATTTTATGTTTAGTGAACATTTTGCATGTGCATATCATCCATATGTAATGATGACAGACCTTACGCCTAGAATGTTTTCATTTAATTCTCCGTATGGAGCATGTCAACAATGTGATGGCTTGGGTTTTATTACAGAGATTGATCCAAATTTAGTTGTACCAAATGTCAAAAAATCTCTAATTCAAGAAGCTATTAAACCGATTGGAAGCCAACCGAAAGGTTTTCATGGAAGTAGGCTCAGGGCCCTTGCAAGAGAGTTTGACTTATCTTTTTCAACACCATGGAACAAGCTTTCAAAAGAGGTGAGAACAATTTTATTATACGGCTTGAGCGGTAAAAGAATTAACATCGACTACAAAAGCTCAAATTTTTCAGGGACATATAAAGGTAAGTGGGAAGGTATTATTCCGGAACTACAGCGTAGATATAAACAAACACAGTCCTATGGTATCAGAAGGTGGATTGAAGGGTTTATGAGCACCCGAACTTGTGACTGTTGTAATGGGAAAAGACTTAAAGAATCATCTTTAAACGTTAAGGTGAACGAAATTAACATTGGGGACCTTTGTTCAAAAAATATTTCCGAAACACTAAAATTTTTTGAAAGCCTAGAGCTTAACCAAAGCCAGAAAGAAATTGCTGGAGGCATTCTTAATGAAATTAAAAAAAGACTAAGTTTTTTAATCAATGTGGGATTGAACTATTTAACACTAGATAGAGCATCAAGAACTCTATCAGGAGGGGAAGCACAAAGAATACGACTGGCTTCCCAAGTTGGATCTCAACTTACGGGCGTACTTTATGTGCTTGATGAACCTTCAATTGGCTTACATCCTAGGGATAATGACAGACTATTAGCTACATTGAAATCTTTAAAAGAGATTGGGAATACAGTTATAGTTGTTGAACATGACTTAGATACAATTGAATCAGCTGATCAAATTATCGATATGGGTCCAAAAGCAGGATTTCATGGAGGAGAAGTAGTATTTTCAGGACATTTAAAAGATATTATGAAGCATAAAAAGAGCTTAACTGGTAAATATCTTTCTGGTGAAAAATTTATTCCTCTACCTTCGTTTAGAACTACAACGTTTGACCACTTTTCATTGATAGGAGCTTCTGGAAATAATTTGAAAAGTATTGATGTTAGCTTTCCATATGAAAGACTAATAGCTATCACAGGGGTGTCTGGAAGCGGTAAAAGTTCTCTCATAAATCAAACTCTATACCCGGCGTTATCGAATATGGTCAATTTTGGCGTTAAAGACATGCTTCCATTTAAAAATTTGGTTCGAACAGATAAAATTGAAAGAGTAATTAATGTCGATCAAAAACCAATAGGTAAAACACCAAGATCTAATCCGGCGACATATACTGGAATTTTTACACATATAAGAGATTTATTTGCACAAACCAGAGAAGCGAAACTTAGAGGCTATAAAATCGGAAGATTTTCATTCAATGTTAAAGGAGGAAGATGTGAGTCTTGTCAAGGAGCAGGAATTATAAAAATAGAAATGAACTTTCTTCCTGACGTATATGTAAACTGCGATGATTGTAACGGTAAAAGATACAACAAAGAAACCCTTCAAATAGAGTATAAAAATAAAAACATTGATGACATATTAAACATGTCGGTTGAAGAAGCTCGAATTTTCTTTAAAAATATTCATCCAATTAAAAAAAGATTAGATACACTTCATGATGTTGGCTTAGGTTATATCAAACTAGGACAACAAGCTACAACCCTTTCTGGTGGAGAAGCTCAAAGAGTTAAGCTTTCCACCGAGCTTTCCAAAACTAGCACAAAAAATACGGTTTATTTTCTAGATGAGCCAACCACAGGCCTACATGTTGATGATATCAAAATGTTATTATCTGTTTTACAGAAACTTACAGATCAAGGAAATACAATAATTGTAATTGAACACAACCTTGATGTCATCAAATGTGCAGATTGGGTAATTGACTTAGGTCCTGAAGGTGGAGAGGGTGGAGGAACAATTGTTTCTCAAGGGACCGTTGAAGAGGTTGCTCGAGACAAAAACTCAATTACAGGAAAATTTCTTAAAAAAGTTCTTAAATAATTTTTTGGATAACGCCCATTCCATATTTATCTTAGTATATCGTGACTGATGAACAAAAAATAGTGATATCTTCAAACGAGGAAAGAAATTTTGACAAACAAATCAGACCAAATCTTTTTGAAGATTTCATTGGGCAAAAAGAGATAGTAAAATCTTTAAAAACTTATATCACCGCTGCAAAACAAAGAGAAGAAGCCCTAGACCATATTCTCTTATATGGACCTCCTGGCCTTGGAAAAACTACACTTTCTAACATTGTTGCAACTGAGCTTGAAAAAGGATTTTTATCAACATCTGGTCCTGTTATATCAATTCCAGGAGATTTGTCAGGAATGCTTACTAATCTTCAAAATAGAGATGTTTTTTTTATTGATGAAATCCACAGAGTCAATACAACAGTAGAAGAATATTTATATTCAGCAATGGAAGACTTTAAAATCGATATTTTAATTGATTCGGGGCCTAATGCAAGAACTGTAAGATTAGACTTAGAGCCATTTACGTTAGTTGGCGCTACAACTAGATTGGGCAATATTTCAACACCTATGAGAGACAGGTTTGGTGCAATTTTTCGCTTAGATTTCTATAAAGAAGAAGAAATTTTTGAAATTTTGAAAAGAACAGCATCTATTTTAGAAATGAACATTAACGACGAAGCGTTATTAGAAATCGCCGGAAGGTCTCGTGGGACTCCCCGTATTGCTAACAGAGTTCTTAAAAGAGTTCGTGACTTTGCACAAGTAAAAAAAGTAAAAGAAGTGAGACTTGAAGATGCTCAAAGTTCTCTAGATAGTATTGGGATTGATAAAAACGGACTTGAGGCTATGGATAGAAAAATTTTAAAAAATCTAATTACTAATTACAATGGTGGTCCAACCGGAGGAAAATCATTGGCTATATCAATTAATGAAGATCTTCAAACAATAGAAGATGTGTATGAACCATATTTAATTAAAGAAGGTTTTATAGAAAGAACTTCAAGGGGGAGAATAGCAACCGAAAAAGCATACGAACTATTTGATATAAAAAAATAAAGAATTAAGGAGATATAAATGATAGAAAAAAAGAAAAAATATAAGCTAACCGACTTTAAATACCAGCTTCCTAAAAAATTTATTGCTCAAAAACCAAAGCAAAAAAGAGACGGAGCAAAAATGATGGTTTTAAATAGAAAAGAGGAATCAATCAAGCATAAAAAATTTTCAAACATAACTGACTACTTTCAAAAAAATGATTTACTAATTCTTAATAATACTAAAGTGTTCCCAGCAAAGCTTTTTGCAACCAAAGATAGAACAGATGCAAAAGTTGAAATTTTTCTATTAAGAGAGCTTGGCGATCGTTTGTGGGAAGTTTTAGTTAAACCCGCAAGAAAGGTTAGAATAGGGAATAAGCTAATTTTATCAGATAGTCTTTTTTGTGATGTAATTGATAATACGGTTTCAGGAGGGAGAGTTGTTCGATTTGAATTTGATAAAGGAAATTTTGATAATATTTTAGACAAACTTGGTCACCCTCCCTTGCCGCCATATATTGAGCGTCCAACAACTCAAACTGATAAAGAGAGATACCAGACAGTATACGCAGAAAAAAGAGGTGCAGTAGCAGCACCAATTGCTGGTTTACATTTCACCCCACAAATACTTAAAAAACTACAAAAAAAGGGAGTTAATATTTACTATATAACTTTACATATAGGTTTAGGAACATTTAAGCCTGTTCAGGTTGAAGACCTTAATAGACACCACATGGATTCTGAATATTTTGAAGTTTCACCAAGTACTGCAGTTGCAATAAATGAAGCAAAAAGAAAAAGAAGAAGAATCTTTGCCGTAGGAACGTCTACTGTAAGAGCTCTAGAAACAGTAAACGTTTCAGGTTTTCAAATTTCACCTAAAAAGGGATGGACAAACAAATTCATTCATCCTCCTCACGATTTTAAAATAGTTGATGGATTGATTACAAATTTTCACCAACCTGAAAGTACATTATTAATGCTTACCTCTGCATTCGGTGGGTATAAGTTTATTAAAGATGCCTACAAAGTAGCGAAAAAGAAAAATTATAGGTTTTTAAGCTATGGCGACTCAATGTTAATTACTTAAAATGGAAAACGTTGCTATTATATTGGGGGCTGGATCTGGCGAAAGGTTTGGTTCTTATAAACAAATAGAAATGATAAACAATAAAGCTGTTTATTCTTATTCGTTGGATGTGTTTGTTGATACAAATCTTTTTTCCACAATATTTTTAGTTGTACCAAAAAAATTAATTAATCTGATAAAAAAACAATTAAACGAACCAAAATATAAAGATATAATAATTTGTGAAGGCGGCGATTCAAGAGCACAATCAGTTCATAATGCTTTTAGCAAAATTACCACAAAAAATAAAAAAATATTTATCCATGATGCCGCTCGGCCACTTATCAATAAGAAATTAATTATTGAACTTGCAAAATTTTCTCAAAATAAAAAAGCAACGGTTTTGGCAAAAAAAATTAATGAAACAGTTAGATCGGTAAAAAAAGAAAGGTCAGAATTTACCGTTGACAGATCAAAACTATGGATAGCTGAAACACCCCAAGTTTTTGATAGTAGCGTTTTAGAAGAAGCGTATAAAAATAGGCTTTCAGTAATTCATGAGTATACAGATGAAGCAGCTATTGTCGAAGACTGTGGAATTGGTGTAGATATTTATGAAAATAGCAGTATTAATATAAAAATTACAACGAAAGAAGATTTAAAAATTGTTAAAACCATGTTAACTAAAGACGTTTTTTATGGTATAGGTCTGGATTTTCATTCGCTTGAAAGTGGTAATGGCATAACTATTGGAGGAATTAAAGTTCCATGCAATTTTGGAACAGTGGCACATTCAGATGGAGATGTTTTAACTCATGCAATTATTGATGCTATATGTGGAGCTCTTAACCTAGGTGACATAGGCTCACACTTCCCTAATACACCAGAATTCAAAAATGTTTCTAGTTTAAAGTTACTTAAAAAAATAGTTTTATTAATACCTGAAGAAATTAGCATAGTTCATTTAGATGCAACGATAGTCTTAGATAATCCAAAGCTTTCTAACATTAAAGCTAAAATTTCTTCCAAATTAGCAGGAATTTTAAATATCAAAAGTGAACAAATTTCAATTAAAGGCATTACCAGGAACGGATTAAATTTTTTAGATATGAAAGATGGTTGGGGGGCGGAAGTAATTATTTCACTTAAAAAATGGAATTAAAATCTAATGCTAAAATCAATATTGGACTTCATGTCTTTAATAAAAGAAAAGACGGTTTTCATAATATTGCTACAATTTTTCAAGAAATTAATTTCTTTGATATTATTAATATAAGAGAAGCTCAAAATTTTTCATGTAAAACAAACATTGGCCAAATACAACAAGAAGACAACTTTGGGACAAAGGCTTTTCATTTAATAAAACAAGTTTTTCCAGATATTCCAAATGTAAACATCGATATTCAAAAAAATATTCCAATAAATGCTGGGCTTGGCGGTGGATCCAGTAATGGAACGGCTATTTTAAAAGGCTTAAACAATCTTTTTGATTTATCATTAAGCAATGATCAGCTTTCACAGCTTGCTAGCAAAGTAAGCTCTGATTCAACTTTTTTTGTAAGCGGTGGATTACAATTAGGTACCAAAAAAGGTGAAGAGTTAAGCCCAATACTAAAAACTGACATACCTCACCATATTTTATTGGTTTATCCTAACATAAAAATCAATACCAAAGACGCTTTTAATCAATTAAAAAACCATTTGTTAAATGAAAATATGGACATTAACTTGTCCCACTTATTAAAAGAATTAAAAAATAATAATTTTGATTCTAAGCTATTTAAAAATGATTTTGAGATGTATGTTTTTGAAACACATCCAGAAATTGGCGCAATAAAATTAAGAATTTTGGATTTAGGTGCAAAATATGCCAGTTTGTCGGGTACGGGTTCGACTGTGTTTGGAATATTTTCTTCAAAAAAAGATGTGCTAAAAGCACAATCTTTTTTCGGCCCCCAATACTCAACTTACTATGTAAATCCAATATAATTTTGGGGAGTCGTCTAATTGGCAGGACACCTGGTTTTGGTCCAGGCAGTCGGGGTTCGAGTCCCTGCTCCCCAACAAAGTTATGGGTAAATACGTAAAAAAAATATTTGCAGGATCAAGTAATCCTCAACTTGCAGCGGAAATTGCTAATGAGTGTGGTACGTCTTTAGGAGCTTTATCTATAAAACGATTTAGCGATGGAGAAATTTGGGTAAAGTTTGAAGAAAATCTTAGAGGAAATGATATTTACCTTATTCAATCAACAAATTCCCCTGCAGATAATATTGTTGAATTAGCACTTATGATTGATGCCGCAAAAAGAGCAAGCGCAAAGAGAATAAATGTTATAATGCCTTATTTTGGTTATTCTAGACAGGACAGAAAAGATGAACCGAGAGTTCCTATTTCTGCCAAAGTTATGATGGATATATTTATTAAAGCTGGTGCAAATAGAATTGTAACAATGGACTTACATTCTACACAAATTCAAGGTTTCTCATCAAAACCTGTTGATAACATTTATGGTAGTTTAGTTTTAATGCCAGAGCTTCAAAAACACTTTCATAAATTATCAGACAAGAAAAACTGTACAGTTTTAATTCCTGATATGGGGTCAAGCAAACTAGGCCAATCTTATGCGAAAAGACTTGAAATGAGATTTGCTCTTGTAGATAAAAGAAGAAACGAACACAATCAATCAGAGGTGGTTTCAGTTGTTGGTGAGTTAAAAAATCAACA
>CESD01099149.1_pt1 | contig 18000 bp, 28 predicted proteins | sample 531191 | NCBI WGS metagenome assembly CESD01 (sample SAMEA2622021, study PRJEB7988) | marine metagenome | biome: marine biome (ENVO:00000447); feature: deep chlorophyll maximum layer (ENVO:xxxxxxxx); material: "saline water (ENVO:00002010), including plankton (ENVO:xxxxxxxx)" | depth 188 m
TGTAACAGTCATTTAAGTTTTATTAAGTTATGTAACATTATTATATAGCAAATATAAAATTTTGTCAAGAAACTTAACAATTGGGTTTGTGGTAATATCCGTATATACTTTAAAAAACCTTATGAATGATATAAATTTTACTTACCTTCGTAGCCTGGTGGGAGTGTTCCATAGTAGGCATTAAACTCAAATAGAGCATCCCAATCTTGATCAGAAGCTTGATTTCTCCAGAACTGCCATAATCCTGCATGACTACTTTTATGGAATACATCTACGTGTACATCATGTATATCTGAACCTAATTCAATTCTGTATAGAAGTAAAGGTATCGCATAAGTCATACCAGAATTGTAAATTAGATCGTCTGCTACTGCTCTAGGTTTAGATCCATTATCAAGTTTATACTTATCTCCTCTACAATGTAATCTAATCAATTTCTCTGCATGGTGTCTAGTAATCAAATAACAAGCAGTAGAAAAATCATTTACAAATCTTCTATGAAGTTGAACTGCTATCTGTGCAGGGTTGATAATTGCTAACTGAACTACATCATAACAATATGGTATCTTTGCAAAGAAGTCTCTCCATGTAAATGCCCAATGAGATATCGGTCCTAAATCACAATCATCTTCCATGATCAATGCACAAGGAGCATCAGTCTCTAAAAATTCTTTGAGTGCTTTCAAATGTGATGTTGTACATCCAACCTCACCAGAACTCATGTTATCAGGGTATCTTCCTTTTAATATATCACTTAAATCATCTTCTCTACCATCATATGCTGATACTCTCTTGTAATCAGTAATCTCCCAATACTTAAACTGATCCTCCATGTATTTCCACCTATCAGGTTTTCCATCAAGGTTAATACAATATATTGGGGGTAAACCCTTTATCTTATATAATGCTTTGTTTTTATCCATGTGCAAGAATGTTATTTAAGATTTCAATTTTTTGTTTAAAGACATCAACTTTATTATCCCATATAGTTCCACCTCTAAAATGAAGGAACTTTTCATCCATAAAAGTTTCCATGTTTACTAAAGTTTCTCCTCTATATTCTCCCTCAAACTTACAATTTATTGGATGAGGTTGAATGTTGTTTTCAAAAATAAAATTATGAGACTCTCCTCCAGTATCGCACATTTGTCCACCAAACCAACCAGGAAAAAATTTAATATCAGAATCATATTTCTTTATCTCAGGCATATTTAATATAGTAAGACCTGGCCAAAGGTAATCAACATTCTCTCTACTCTGCATGAAAGAAGCAATCTCCTTATCTTTCATAAACTCAATTAAATCTATCTTCTCCATTAAGAATATATCACTGTCTACAAGAAATACAATATCATTTAAACAAGATGTATATACAATATTATCCAATGCAAACTGAATAGCATTTGCATGACCCATTGAAGGACCTGAAACAGGAGGTCTTGTATTTTTAAACCATGTTGCTACATCATCATGTTCAGAACAAACATTTCTGAATTGTTGATCTAAACCTTTTTGTTTTGAATCATCAATACATATAAGTTCAAAATCAGAAAGAAGATTTTCTTTGAACTTTGATATCTGTATATCAAGAAACGAAGGAATGTTTACTACTGGGGAGATTATTTTTACTTTCATTTCTTTTGAAGCACCACCTGATATTCATCCATAACTAAATCAAAACCATTTCTCAAAAGAAAAGGAATCGAATACTTTGCTTTACCATAATCAGATTCATCACTATCAACAATCTTAGGTGTTGTATTTCTTACATCATCAATAAGTATTACACCATTCTTACTTATTATATCACACCCTGCAATCAACTCTGCTTCTCTTAAATGCAACTCTGCTGTTGGTTCTATAGGATGCATATCTCCTGTATCCATATAAAGAAAATCTATTTGTCCTTCTCCAGAAGATAAGAAATCTTCAGATGACATTATATGATACTCTATATTAGAAAGACCTTCTGATACTACTTTACTTCTTGCAATATGTAATGGATTTAAATCTACTGTTATAAACTCTATATCAGTTCCTTGAACCATTTCGCCAATAACACGAGTAAAACATCCTGCAGACCAATCCCATATAGCAGGAACATTTGGTTGCCAGTATTTTGTATCATCTTCATTGCAACCAGGAAACTTACCATCAACAAAACTTCTTGTAGTACCCAATTCTACAATAGTTTTAAAATTATATTTTACAACCTGATCCCAACAATACTTCATTGTATCGTATCTGAACTTTGGTACTCTGCCATAATACTGTTCAAATTGCTCTTTGGTTGTGTAATTCCAATGAGCATTATCCATATAATTTTTATATGTTTCTAAGGCATTAGACATTATAAATTTTCCTCCACTGATCTAAGGTCTTACTCTGGTGTTCTTTGGCACACTTCTTCATTATACCACGAATTTTCTTTTTATGCTCCTTTACTATTTTAAATGTTTCTGGAATATCTTCAAAATCATCAATATAAAGAGCGAACTGATCATAGTATTCATTATACCATTCACAAACGTTTGTAGTATCTTTATATAATCCACTACCAAACCAATAGTTATTACCTGTTGAGTGATTTTTAGCAGATGAAAGATGAAGAAGAAACTCTTCTGATGGAAGAATAACAGGTAAACCTATATTCATTAATTCAAAAGCAGCAAATTTAGAATACTGTTCTGGTAAAATAAAATATGCTTCATATTTTTTAGCAAGTTCTACTAATCCTTTATATCCTCTATACTTACATGGATCTGCTGATAGATTAAAATGTTCCATCATCTTTACAGAGTCTTGCCATAAAGTATCATTATGATACCTAGAAACTAATACATCCCCTCCTTTTAATTCATCCCCATAATCTCCACCAAAACCAATCAAGTTTAAATCTTCGCTTTCAGAGAGTGGTTTATCAATCGAAACTCCGATAGGGCGAATTACATCTTCGGTCAAATTAACCTTATATGCTTCAGCCCACATACTTTCAAACTTTGTATATGGAATTATTTTTACATTATCTTTACCTACAGATTCATTCATAAGGTTATGATAACCAATATCATCATGCATCTCATAATTAAATCTATTACATACCCATACGATTAGCTGTCCTTTAAACTCATCAATATTCTCTAAGAATATTCTTGATAGAGGTGCGGTATCAGATGTAATAATAAAATCAAAAGAATTAAAATAATCTTTATGTTCTTTCCAAGTAGAGTCTGCTATCGCTTTGGTAATACGATAGACATCTCTCTTTATAATATCATTCCATATAGAAAGTTTGTTTGTTAAATCCAATCCAAGTTTATCGCACACATATTGGTGATCTTTAAGACAACCATAATGGTGGGATAAATGTAATACTTTAGTCATTGTTTAGCGATCCATGCCTCCAATCCTATTCTAGGTTGCCAACCTATATCTTTAAGTTTAGTGTTATCAGAAAGACTTCTTCTTGCTTCTCCTTCTCTCGAAGGGATTGTAGTTGTACCATGAGAATTATTTGTAAGCATTGCAATTTGATTAACTGAATACTCTACACCAGATCCAACATTAAATACACCAACTACATCACTCTCAGCAACCATCATGTTCGCATGTGCTACATCAGCAACATGAATAAAATCTCTTGTTTGGTTTCCATCTCCAATGATAGTTAAAGGTTTACCTTCAAATTTTTGTTTTTGAAATATTCCTATAACAGGAGCGTACTGTCCCTTGTGTGCTTGACGAGGACCATATACATTGAAATACCTAAGAGATACAGTTTGCATACCATACAAATCATTATACATCTTCATCAGGTTTTCTCCTGCAAGTTTAGATACTGAATATGGATTTAAAGGATCAGGTCTATCAGTCTCTACACATGGTTCAGATGTACTGCCATAAATTGCTGCAGTAGAAGAAAAAACCACCTTCTTAATACCTAATACCCTTGCTACTTCTAAAACATTTAATGTACCAATAACATTATTTTTATATGATTCAGTTGGATTCTCTATAGAATATTGAATTGAAATATCTGCTGCCATATGATAAATGCAATCCGCATTTGTACATGCATTTTTTAAAAGAGTAAAATCAGTTATATCCCCCTTTACATTCATAGCATTAGGATTCCAATAAACTTCATCATGAGTATTTGCAGATTCGTTATCTATAACTACAACTTGATCTCCTCTCTCTAGTAATCTTTCTACAAGATTTGATCCGATAAATCCTGCACCACCAGTTACAACACTCAACTTTGGTTTTGGTGGTATTACTGGTTTTGGTTCTATTTTAGTTCTTCTTAGTTTTTTAATCATAACTTTAGTAGATCATTTAGTCTATTAACATATGTATGTTCATCACGGACGAAGTTCATTGCTTCACGCATCTTCTGTTCTGTACAAGATTTATAATCTTCTACAACTCTATCATAGAGGGTATCTAGGTTATTGTCAAATGTAACATGATCTCCAAACAAATCTTTTATTGCTGGCATATTACTTCCACACCATTTTCCATAACTAATACTTTTAAATATTCGACAAGGATAATATTTACCCATATCAAAAAAAGGTTTCTCTCTAATATCAAAAGATATATAAGAGTCTCTAACCATTGCAATGTTCTGGTTTATATCAGGAGGATTTCCGTCATACAAAGAATATCTTCCACTATATCCACCAACATTTACAAAGTTCTTTCCTTTTGATTTTACAATATCAGCAAACCTTCTTATGTTCTCTCCTTGCATAGATCCTACAAAAAATATATTTTCCTTTTCTTCATCATAAGGATCTACTGGACATTTATCAATTTCTGAGGGTAGTAAATCAGTTGCCCATTTAGTTACAATAGTTCTAGTAGGATGTTCATAAAAACTTCCTCCTATGTTTTCTACACTTGGCCAGACATAACTATCTCCATAATGCCAGTGCTTTGAATCGTGTACAAAATTATAAACTTTATATCCAACATACTTTTGTCTTTTTTCATATTTAAATGGTTCATCAGAGTTATGAATAAAATATTTACAATCTTTTCTTAAAGGTATATTTTTACAAACCTGATGTTCTGTTATAAAAATAGAATTTGAGAAATCTACATCATGCACAGCATCTTTATCATCATACCAGTATACTTCATGTCCTAAGTAATCTGCTGCTCTCCAATATCCATAATGAATATAAGAATGAGTATGAGAATGTAATTTATGTCCCCAAATAACTATCTTCATTCTTTAACTTCTAGAGGTAGCCAAAATCTTTCATCATATCCCATTATTCTAACACTAGGGTATGATGATAATGGTTGATCAGTTCCATTAGAACTTGTCTGATAAAACATTGGATTATCAAACGCATACACATCATAATATTTTTGAATATCAGCAAACCCAATATCATGATGATCTGAAATTAAATATCCATGATATGCAATTCTTTTACATAGATCTACATACTCCGAATTAAGATATAGAATTGCATGTGCAGCTAACATATTCCATACTCTAACCAAATCAGTTCTTTGATCTGCATACTCCCATTGTACACAAGGACCAGAGTGTCCATTCATACGTCCCCAAGATGATATTCCAAGATAAAGGGCATCTGTCTCATCTGGTATTTCTATTTCATCAATAAAATTAAGAGGCACACTATCATCCTCCAATACTATAAAAGGAGCATCTACTTCTTCTAAAGCAAGTGCATGAGAATATGCACATCCTCTATTTGCGTTTGGATCTTTAAATCCAGATACTCTAATAATATTTTTAAATCCTAGATTTTTTAAATTTTTTTCTAGAGTTACCTTTCTATCTTCCTGTTCATCAAGGTTGATATAAACTACTGGAAGATCAGTAAGTTTCAATTTCATGTTCTAAGTTCAGAATGATTTTTCTTTAAAGCAATAATTTTTGGTTTAAAAGGATAGTCTGGATTTTGCATTTGTTCTTCTGCGAAACAATAAGAAGGTGTCAAACTTAATGAAGGAGGGTTATCTATCATATAACGATTCATATGTGATTCATCATGCCACAAAGCAATAATACCTTTTTCAAGATCTTTAGTAACACGATCAGCAATAACTTCTGACATTTCTAAAAATTTTTCTGTAGAACCACCATTAAAACCACCTGCATAATAATAATTACCTTCTTCACCAGGTTTTACACATGCCAAACAATTTGGATTACGATCATATGTTCTTTGTTCTTTAGGAGAAAATGTTTGATATGGATGCATTGTTCCCACCAAATCACTTAACACTTCATCTCCTACATCTTCAACAATTCCCATATCAATATCAAAATAATAACAATAATCAAATTGAGAAATATATTCTTTTTCTTTTACAAAATAATTATATCTCTTTAGAGTTGGCATTGGCCAATCTTCATGTTCTATCTTAGACACTTTAACATTACTTGATGCTTCTACATCATGGTCTGTAAACAAAAGACACTCCATATCATGTCCTTTTAAAAAGTTATCAGCAATATTGTCATACAACCTTTCTACAAATTGAATGTATTTGTTTGTTGCGATAGTTAGTATCAAAATTTTCATCTTAAACCTCAATGTAATTTACATTATCGAAAATAAAGAATCCTTTGTCTTTATGTTCTTGAACTGTCCCATGAAGGAAACAATTTAATTCTACTTTGGACTGCTCTTTATATTTAACAGCAGCTGCCATAGAGTTTCCTCCAGAATAAAGACAATAGTAACTCTTTGCACTATTAATTATATTAGCATACTGAAAGATATTTTCAACTACTAATTCATTATTCTCAAAAGGAAACCCTCCAGATAAAGAAAGAGAATTTACTTTTTTGAATGAAACGAATAAAGCATCCTCTGGAACTCTTTCTCCTACAAGGGAAAACAATTTGTCTGCATCATAAAATTCGTTAACATTATTTTTTAACAAAGTGTGTGCAGATAAATCAACGATAGTTTTATCTTTATATTCATCTAAAGTTTTAGCATCATAATATATCTCAGGATATCTACCAGATCCTAAAAATCCATGACGTATCTCTGCAGCAGATACAATATTATCAGTTCTTCCTTTCTGAAGATCTGGAGCACACGAACCAACGTTTGCTACATTACTAACTATACCTTTCACATAAGGATTATTTGCCCAACAAAATTCATATATTTCAGGATTTCTATAAGTGTTATGTTGAGATATGAAAAAATCTACTCCCTTTTCAGAGAATAGTTTTGGTAGAGTTGTGAATTGAAGATTGTCTCCTAAACCACCCCAAGGTTGTCCAAAGTATACTTTCATCATTTTCTTACAAAGATAAAGTTTTGCCCAAACTGAGCTGCATAATTTCCCTCTGCTCTATACATATTATTATTTTTTAAAAAATGATTTACATCTTGGAATAAACATTGATTTTTATAGATTGGAGTTGTTTCAAGTTCTGTATGAATAACTTGTACTGTACTTAATAATTCTTTTCCCATAGATTCTAAAGCAATAAGTTCTGCACCTTGAAGATCCATCCACATTACATCTACGTTGTTAATACTATTCTCTTTACAAAAGGTTCCTAACTGTATGCAAGGAACCTCTATTTCTTTTTGAATATACTTTTCTATGTGATTATAAGCACCATTCGATTTGAAAATACTAGATGCACCTCTGTTACCATCAAACCAAGGTGTTTCAGTTTTATCTGCATCAATTGCATTAAAAATACATGTTCCATCATGATCATGTACTGCTTTATTAATTACAGTTATATTATCATAATCTTTTGTATTTTCTAAACAAACTTGATAAGAATCTGGATTTGCTTCAAAAGCATAGATACGTGCATTTTTATATACTTTAGATAATTCTATAGATTCTAAACAATGAAGAGATCCAACATCAAATATAACAGATACTTCATCTGGATCTTTAAATTTATATGATATAAATTTACGGAAATTATCTATAGATGATGGTTCATATTTTGTAGTCATTAGTCTTTAAAAAAATCTCCATCTGAAATTGCTTTATCATCAATATAATGATCAGCAAAAGGTTTACCTAACATAAGTCTATGAAATTTACATCCCCAATCCGTCAATTGGTAATGTGTTTCTTCATAACAAAAAGCATAGGATAAAACTTGATCATCATTAGTTCTACCCATACCCCTTGCTGTGAAATATATTATCTTATGCCCTTTATCATATAGATCATTAATTTTATTAATTCGATCTTGATAAGGTTTTGCTTTAGAATAATCGCCAAATGTTTGCGTACAAATGGTATTATCTATATCAACTACATAGGTTTTTATTTTATCCATGCAGCAAAGTCCTTCATAAACCCATCATAAGATTCGTTTGTTTTAGGATGATGAATCATCTCATTTATTACAGGTAAACCTGTGGTAACAATATCTGCACCATAATCCCAAGCATCACATACATCTTGTTGTGTACGAATACTACCTGCAATGATCTGTGTATCTAAACCATTCTCTCTGATGTATTGTTTAGTTCTTCTAAGTGCTCTCTTTACGTCTCCACCATGTTGTTTCAAACGACAGTAGAATAATGAAACATACTTTGCACCCGCAGAAGCACAATGTATTAATTGTTGTTCACTATAACAAATAGTAGCATTAATTTTAACTCCTGCTTTACTACAAGTTTTGATTGCTTTTAGACCATCAACACTAACAGGAATCTTTACATATAGTTCTGGACAGTAACCAACAAATTTATCATATATCTCAGAAGCTTGTTCTACCATAGGTTCGTAACCTTCAGCAAAAACTTCTACACTTAAAGATAAACCTTCTTTCCCACAGTACCTAGCAAGTTTTTCAATAAGACTATCAAAACTTCCTGTTGGTTCTTTCGCAATAATTGATGGGTTTGTAGTTACACCTTGTATAACACCCATATCATTTGCCTTTATAATCTCATCAAGATTGGCAGTATCAGCAAAAAGATAATTCATTAGTCTTCAATAAAAGTATAAGTTTTACCGTCTTCAACGATGTTTGAATCGGTATCATCGTCCTTGTTTGACCATTCTATCACAATAGTGTCCTCTAATGCAATACGCATATGCATTAAACCTGGTGGAATATGAAACACATCTCCCTTTTCAAGGATAAGGGATTTGTTTTTCGCACGACCTATTCGCATTCCCACTTTAAGTTTACCAGATTGAATATAATAATATTCATCCTTTCTTACATGATACTCCATACTACTCTGAGTGCCAGCTTTCATGAAGACTTCTTTCAAAGTAAAGTCATCAGTAGCAAACACTGTAGTAATGTAACCCCAGTACTTATCTCTCTTCTCTTCGCATTTGAAGACAGGAGGTAATTCTTGTCTACCGTAACTATTGTCCGTAGTATTTGTTGATTCCATTTTTTCTTTCAAAATGTTTAGTATAGAGTTCTTCAGTGAACTCATCAAATTCATCTGTTACACTACGATTTATATTAGTAGTATAGTATGCCATTTCAGCAATCTCTTCTAATACTATAGCACACTCTAGAGTTCTGTCAGGTGAATCTGAGAAAACCATAACACCATGTTTAGGAAGAAGAATTGCAGGAATGTTCAATGGATTAATTTTTTGTTCTTGAAAGTAATCCACTACAGATTGTCCAAGACTTTTTTCATATTGTTCTAAATCATTAATCTCAAGTTCTTTTGCTAAAGGAATATCTGATAAAAAATAATCAGCATGAGTAGTTCCTAATATAGGAATAGGTTTCATTGCTTGTGCCCAAGAGGTAGCAAACTTTGAATGACTATGAATTATTGATTTTATCTCTGGAAATGCTTTGTATATTTCTAAATGAATAGCAGTATCTACAGATGGTTTCTTTCCTGATATTTGTTTTCCTGTATAAAGTTCTATGATGCATATTTCACTGTAAGACAGTTTAGAGAAATCAACACCAGAAGGTTTTATAGTAATGTACTTCCCATCTTCAGAAAGAACACTAGCATTACCCCAAGTAAGTTTGACTAAATTATTATCTTTGATACTTTTATTAAGTAACAGACAATCTTCAATCGCTTTATACATACGTCTGACTTTCTATAAAATTACAAGCTTCTGCATTCGCAAACTCTGGATCTCCAGATGCCAAAAAAGCAGCATAGAAAGCATCTCCTGCTCCCATTGTACTGACAATATTCTCAAGTTCAAATACAGGGTATTCAGTCCCATTCAAAGAACATCCTTTACTACCTTTAGTTATACAGATATCATAATCCCTATCTACTGACTTAGATTCTTTTTCATTACATACAATATAATCTACATCCTCATATAAAGAATAATTTGATTCTCTACTTGATATCTGAGATGATGCATATGTTTCAGTAGATTCAAGATTTGTACATGTATCAATAAATGATTCTGTTATTAACCCACATCTATAATCGGAAAATGCAACTATATCATACTTAGATAAATCCACATCAATTAAGGGATGAACATTCTCATCATTTACATTATTAATTTGAAGATATTTGTATGTAGAATCTCCATGAGATACCCAATACCTAGTTTTAGTATTGTTTTTACCTTGATAAAAATTAAGAACCTTTGCTCCAGTAGAACTAATAGGATTAATATGTTCTTTTGATACAGAAGTTAAAAAAGTAACATCTAAATCATAATCTGCCAATTGTCTTGCGACATTAGCTGCACCACCATACTTAACTTTATTTGTATCATAAGTAGTTTTTAATGTAGGAGTCTCCAAAGAAATACCTGATGCAATAAGAAAAATATCCTCATCAATTATAGTATCTCCAACTATTAAAAATTTTAGATCTTCTCGCATGATTCCATATTCCTAATTTTTTCCATTGTATTAGTAGTTGAATAATCTCCAATCAACGGATATACCTTAACTTGTATTGTATCTGGTATAGAATCTCTTTTTCTTAATTCATCAGCAGTCCATTCTGATCCTTTAACAACAACATTAGGACGTAAAGTTTCATACAAACTCTTAAGTTCTTCTGATGTACTAAAAGTAACTACAGAATCGACATACCTATTAGTTTCTAATACTTTTCTGCGATCCTCTTCATTATTAATTGGTCTATCTTCTCCTTTTAATTGTCTAACTCTTTCATCAGAATCAATAGCAACTATAAGTTTATCTCCTTGATTTTTAGAAAATTTTAAAAGTTCAATATGTCCCTTATGTAAAATATCAAAAACACCATTAGTAAGAACTATGCCACTATGTTCATCTATCTTTTCTACTCTCTTAACATGCCTTCCTTCTCCCCATGCTTCATCTAACCACATCTTAGACATATCTCTCATTTCAATTTGAGAAGATAACCAAGATCCTAAACAAAGAACATTTGAATCATTATGTTCTCTTGATTTAACAGCAGTAAGTTCATTATGTGCAAGAACAGCACGAACACCAGAGAAACGATTAGCAACAATACTCATCCCAACTCCAGTACCACAGATAAGAATACCTCTATCTGCTTCTTTGTTACCAACTATTGTTGATAACTGAGCAGCATAATCAACATAATCTACACTAACTTCTGGGGTATAAGGACCTATATCAATAACTCTATATCCTTCTCCTTTCAGATAAGTTTTTAATTGTTGTTTGTCTTCTACCCCATTATGGTCAGAAGAAATAATAATTGTTTTCATAAGAATGTAAAATCACCAAAAGGAACATCTTGAATACTTTTGTTACCGCATTCAGCAGCGAACCAATTTTTAGGTGCAATAATTTTTTGACTCTTTGCTAACCATGCACCCCACCATGAAAATGATGAATTAGCAATAATATGATAAGTGCAAAGAGACATCAGACACAAATCAAACTCTGTTGTGTTTTCATCAGAAATCATAAACCTATCATCAGAAAACAATTCTTGTTGATGGCACCATGATGGATCATCTGAAAAAACAATTACTGGAATCTTTGCATCAAATTTACTTAGTGCTTTTTCATAATACTCTATAGATTGAGTAGGATGATTAGGATTAACAGTATAATCTCCTCTCCTAATATGAAGAGAGATAGATTCTTTATCTCCTATAATACTATCATACAACTCTTTACAGGTTTCCGTGATGTCTGTTGAGAAACTGAAATCTTTTCTTATATCATCTTCTATATGTTTAAAATATTTTTCTGTCTGGAAGTATCCAACTAGGTCAACATTATCAGGACAATTAACAAATAGTTCCTCATCAAACTGATGCATTCTTTCCCATAAAGTTTGATTATTTTGAAATCCTATTTCATTTTTCTCTACATTTTTAAAAACATCATATATGGTAACATCAGATTGAGATACCAATTCATCTTGAGATCCAAATGCATCTTTAGGAGGTACACAAAAAGAGTAACCTCTATTAGTAGCAATACCTTTTAAAGAAGCATACTGAAACATTTGATTAGCAAGTCTGCCTAAATTACCAAGACGATTAATAGATAGCATAGTTAACCATAATTAAATGAGAAAGATATTCTGGGTTCAGTGTTTTGACCACAAGCAACACAATGTAAAAGACTAGATGGAAAAATTATCATAACTCTTTCATAAAGTTTAAAATTACAAGCATCACTATTATATGCAGTTTGATTTTGATGTGGGATATAAAGACTCCATGCAGGATGTCTAAATTTTATATCTGAAGATCCTGGTGGTACTTTAGCATAATATACTCCACTAAACAAGTGAGGAACATGATTATGATATTCTTGATAATTATGTCCTTCATAAAGATTCCACCACCATTCTTTATTCATGTAATCCATGCGTACATCAGCTTTTATAGTCTTAGTATATTGCTCCACATGGTAATGAGCACGTTTAAGTATAAGATCAAATTGCTTATCTTTTATATCCAATCCAAAAGAATTTTTAGGACTTCCTATCCCAGAGTGCCAAAGTTCTTTTCCCCTTCCAACTTGTTTATCTTGTATTGAAATAATATGATCTATTAATTCTTGATTCTCTTCTTTTGTTAAAACATCAGTTGCAACATACAAAGGTGTAGGAAACAAATCAACTATATTATTTTCGTTAATCATTCTTCTATATCAAAATGCCATTTAATATGTTTAATATAATCAAATGTACATGACAAATCTGCATCACAACTTATATCATACTTTCGATCACATAGAAAATTTCTTAGTTTTTCTATTGACTCAAAAGTTCCTTGATGTCTTTGTTGATCGTCGTACAGATGATATTTCATTTTTTTAAATACCCATATAAAACACGAAACCATTCATAGGTTGATCTAATACCTTCTTCCAAACCAATTTTTGGTTCCCAACCTAATGATTTTATCTTATCTACATTTAGTACTTTTCGTGGTGTACCATTTGGTTTAGATGTATCCCACTCTATTTTTTTATTACCGACAACTTTAGCAACAGTTTCAGCAAGTTCTTTAATAGAAACATCTTCTCCTGTTCCTATATTAATATGTTCTTCTTCATCATACTTTTGCATACAAACATAACATGCTTCAGCAAGATCGTCTACATGTAAAAATTCTCTCATTGCAGATCCATCTCCCCATAGTGTAACTTTTTCATCTGCTTGATAAAACTTTCTAATCATTGCGGGTAAAACATGAGAGTTTTCTAAATCAAAATTATCATTAATACCATATAAGTTAGTGGGCATTAGAGATATTGCATTAAATCCATATTGTTGTCTATATGCTTGGCACATTCTCATACCTGCAATCTTTGCTATTGCATATGCACTATTAGATTCCTCAAGAGGACTTGTCATTAGTTGATCTTCTGTAATTGGAATATTAGGAAACTTAGGATAGATGCATGATGATCCTAAAAATATAAGTTTCTTTGCTCCTCCTTTATATGCATTATGTATAATATTATTTTGTATTCTTAAATTTTCATATATGAAATCTGCAGGATGATTTTTATTACCCATAATACCACCAACCTTGGCAGCTGCATTGAAGACATACTCAGGTTGTTCCATCATAAAGAAACAATAAACATCATTCTCTTTTGTTAGATCGAGTTGACTACGATTTAACGTAATAATATTATTATATCCCTTAGATTCAAGGTTACGAACAATTGCAGAACCAACTAATCCTTTATGTCCTGCAACAAAGATTTTAGAATTACTGTCCATAGATGCACATGTCCTCAACTAATTGTTTGAATGTTGTTGTAGGTTCCCAACCTAACTTTTCTTTTGCTTTTGTAGGATCTCCAAGAAGAGATTCTACTTCAGCAGGTCTAAAATATCTTTTATCAACTTTAATAACAGGTCTCTTTGTATTCCAATCATAACCAACCTCATCTAAACCTTCTCCCATCCACTCTAACTTCAAACCAAATATTGGTGCTGCTTCATCTACAAATTCACGAACTGAATGTTGTTCTCCAGTTGCGATTACATAATCATCAGGTTCATCTTGTTGAAGCATAAGATACATTGCTTCTACAAAGTCTTTTGCATGACCCCAATCTCTTTTAGCATTAAGATTACCAAGATAAAGACAATCTTGAAGTCCAACAGATATTCTTGAAAGACCTTGTGTTATCTTACGAGTAACAAAAGTTTCTCCTCTGCGTGGAGATTCATGATTAAAAAGAATTCCAGAACTGCAATGCATATTATATGCTTCACGATAATTCTTTATAATCCAGTATCCATATAACTTAGCAACTCCGTATGGAGATCTTGGATAAAAAGGTGTTGTCTCTGTTTGAGGATTTGCTTGCACTAAACCATATAGTTCTGATGTAGATGCTTGGTATATTCTTGTCTTTTTCTCCATACCAAGAAGACGAACTGCTTCTAATATACGAAGAGTACCAAGACCATCAACCTGTCCTGTATATTCTGGTAATTCAAAAGAAACTTTTACATGACTTTGAGCACCAAGATTATAGATCTCATCTGGTTGAACCTTCTGAATAACACTAATCATATTAGTAGCATCAGTTAGATCTCCATAATGAAGATGTATATCTTCATAGATCTTATCTATTCTATGAGTATTAATCAAAGAGGAACGACGAACTATACCATGAACTTCATATTTTAATTCTAAAAGAAGTTCGGCAAGGTATGATCCGTCTTGTCCTGTAATACCTGTAATTAAAGCAACTTTAGACATCGTGTACGTAACAAGGCACTCCTGCAGGATCTAACCATTTTGTATATTCAAAATCTTCAATCGCAGTTTTGAACTGCATAAAATTATCGCAGAGATACATGTCCTTGTATCCATTGTGGTTGTTCCACTTTTGAATGCGATAGTCTGGTTGTCCATTCTCCAAGAGATCAGGCATTTTTACATACCTGTATGGATCATTCTGGCATAATACATCAATCATAGTTTTAAGTCCTCTATGATACATTCTATCACAGCATTATAGTCTGCGTCAGGGTCTTCCCCCGATAAATCAATATATTGTAATCCTTCGTAATATCTTCTTACTTTCTTATATAATTTCGGATGTTTTACATCCAAGAATATTTCTTTGTTTGCTGCAGCACGGAGAGTGCTTATATCTTTTTTAAATTTAGTTGTGAGAGTCATTGCTCTATAACAGTTTACATTCTGATTATAGACCAAGATCTAATATTTGTCAATAGTAACTTACTGATGATTTAGTAACGGGATTCAAATATAAATTTCCAGAAACAGTAATTCTGTAATCATCGCTTGTATAAAAGGGATATACGCAATGCTGTGTTATAGAAGGGAATAATATAATAACTTGTTCCCACTCTTTATCTGCCTCTATAACATGAGGTACGAATTCACCTAAACCATTACCACAATAAAAAGCAAAGCAACCAGGAAATTTCTGATTTTTATTTTGAGTTCTTGGAGAATCAAATTCTTTTTTGAGATCATAAGGAATTTTAACAAATATATTAAAACTATACAAACCACTATGATTATGAATTGGATTAAATTCATGCTTTTTCATAAAATTAACCCAACAATTTCTAAGTCTAAGATCAAAGGACGTACCCTCATCTAAAGACATAGTTTGATTTCCCATGTTCTGAGTATATTTAAATTTATTTTCGTATATACTTGCTAAACCACGTAGATAAGTTTCTACTTTATACATATTGATTTGATTTTTAAAATTCATCAAATATTCTTCTTCTATGTTCCCAACCAACGTTTTATTATGTGCAATCTTTGTTTCTGCAGCAATATCTATTTCATCTAAAATAATCTGGTATACATCATCAGGTATTTTCTCATCAACATATCCAAGATTATTAGTAAACTCATGTATTTTATAATTATTGTTCAAAGAAGTATAGCTCCAATAACGAATCCTTTTGCAAATGCTATGCAAAGCATTTGATAATCAGTTAAATTAAATTTTTCTTGAAATCTCTTTGCAAGATTTCTATCCCAAGCAACGACTTTATCAAAGTACTTTTGTGTGATATCTGGTAATCCCATTCTATCTCCTTAGTTGTGTGGATTAAAAAATCTAAGTATAAAATATATTGTTATAGTAATTATAACACATAACGAAAGGAATACAATCATTTTAATAATTTAGGTATTTTGTTTAAACCTGCTTGAACTAAATCATTTTCTACAATGACTTTTGTTTTATTTGCAATGTCATCTAATATATTAACATCAATATTCATAAATGGTGGAATGATTCCTAAAATTCTTAACAATCCGTCAATAAATAATGCCAAGGTAGTAAACCCTAGTATCATACTGATGACAGTTGCATCACGATTATGCTTACGCATCGACTCTTCATCAATTCGTCTTGCTTCTGCAACTGCTTCTTTGATGAGATCATCTACTTCTTTTTTAGTATAGAAACCTCCTATCCAAGGTTGAGTAGGAACCTCTTCGTTGCTTTTTATTTTTGAAAAAGATACATCCGATAATGGGAAATTACGGACAAGTTGTTGTAAGTTAGACATAAAGTTAGTATAGTATTGTTACTGTCTTGTGTCAATAGTATTTACCATGCTATAATATCAAGAAAAGTGTTTAGTGTTATTTGATACCAATTATGTTAGTAAAAGATAAAAAAAGGATAGAATTTGAAAGATTGTTAAGGAAACTTGGTTATAGAGATAGAAGTCCTGTTTTCTCACAAGAAGAAAAAAGAATTAAAGAAAAACAATATATGTGCTCTACTGGAGCAATCATGATTTCTACATTCATTATACTATACAAAACAAAAAAGAGTTACCTATGGTTAGAATTTCTAGATAATTATGAAGAAGATGATTTAGAAGATATCATTTCAGAACTAGCAGAAAGAATTAAGTATAAAGAAAAAACAAGACTTGCAGAAGTTGGATATGAAGCAAAGTACACTCAACAACCAAATCAATTTACTTTAAAAGAAAGAAAGAAAATACTTCTTGATTTTATGAAAATGACATACACTCATCTTGCAGAGGGTATGGCAGAACTATCTCCACAACCAGGCGATGTTCTTGTAGCAAAACCACATGGTCCAAAGATAGATGAAGGGTTTACAGAATCATCTTTAGTTATTGGACAAAGACAAAGAGCAATGGTTGCTAAGAGACTTGGTTTTGGTAATCTACAAGATGATGATTTTCAATATGCTCGTTATGATGAGAACTGTATACTACGTCCTATCTAAAAGATCTATCTTCAAAGTCTAGTTTACGAACTTTACGTTTGTTTCTCTTTTCTTGCCATTCTAATTCGGATTCTGTGAGACTATTTCTAGTATCAATATCAACAGGGTTATAAGTATTCAACATTATAACCTTTGCCATATCAACGGCAGATATTACATTTCCTTTTATAGTAGTCATATTTGAACATCCACAACATACAGACTTTCCTGCACAAGCTTTAATTTCTTTACCACAACTACGACATCTTACTCTAATCGGTTCCATCTTCAACATTCTAACCTTTGCTTCATTCACTTGTTTTTATTATATATCTACTTTAATTATGGTAGTT
>CESD01093381.1_pt1 | contig 17889 bp, 17 predicted proteins | sample 531191 | NCBI WGS metagenome assembly CESD01 (sample SAMEA2622021, study PRJEB7988) | marine metagenome | biome: marine biome (ENVO:00000447); feature: deep chlorophyll maximum layer (ENVO:xxxxxxxx); material: "saline water (ENVO:00002010), including plankton (ENVO:xxxxxxxx)" | depth 188 m
CTATAAATTAGCATCTTTTTAAACATATAACAATACTAATTAAAAATCATATCACTCAATCTTTTACCCATCCCTGGGCCAAGTTTTATTCCATTTCTGCCAGCACCTGTTCCAATATATATACCTTCAATATTAGGCGATTCTTTTAAAATTGGCTGATTCATAATTGAGTAAGGTCTAAAGCAAGCTGTCTGTTCTTTTATATTTAAATCAGAAAAACCAGAAAAGGTTGATTTAAAAGAGTTTAAAATCTGGTCTTTTGCTTCTTCTGTAGTTCCTTCTTGAAAATCTACATTTTCTTCTGTAGTTCCCATCCAAATATAACCATCCATTTTCTTTGTCGCATAATCTCTGCCCCATGAAAATGAATTATCAAATTTCTCATTTGAGTTTGCTTTTATTATTTGACCTTTAAGAGGTTTAACACCTACATCAACATGATCCTTTAAAATAACTTTAGTCCATGGGCCTGATGTAAAAGCTATGTTAGTAGAATTAATAATTCCTTCCCCAATATTTACTCCTAAAAATTTTGAATTCTTAATTACCATATTTTCTGAAGTAAAGTCATAATTTATAAATTCTGAACCTAAATTAATTGATGCATCTTTAAGAGAGTTAGTAAGATTAAATGAATCTACTTCCATATAATCATTAGCTACAAGTGCACCAAATTCTGCTGATCTTAATTTAGGCTCAAGCTGATTAATTTCTTTTAGATTCATAAACTCAAAATTTTTTGGATTATAAAAATTCCTAATAACATTCTCTAGCCTTAATAATTCGTTTTTACTTGAAATAATATGAAATAATTTTTTTAATGAATAACAAGGATTTATATTAGATTCAGATAAAATATTATTCTTAATATTCTTATGTAAATTATATGATTCTTTATGAAGATCTCTTATTTTATTATCATCACCTAAATATGGAGCTAACCCACCTTGAGCAGTACCTGAAGAATTAAATCCTGAATAGTTTTTCTCAATTATTAATACCCTTTTTTGTTTCTTTGAAGAGTAATATGCTAAAGAAGACCCGACTATTCCTGAGCCTATAATTATAAGGTCAAACTCTCTCATTTAATGAAATCTTTTGAATGAAATATATCCTGATTTTAAGGTATTTTTCCTCCTCGATAACCCTTGCTCTGAAGCAACCCCAATTACAGCTTCAGAAACATTCTTTACTACATTTCTATCAAACATACTAGGCATAATAAAATCCTCGCTAAGATTATTTTCATTTATTACCGATGAAATTGCTTTTGCTGCAGCAACTTTCATCTCATTAGTAATTTTTTCTGCTTTAGAGTCTACTAGTCCTCTAAAAAAACCAGGGTATGCAAGAGAATTATTAACCTGATTAGGGAAGTCGGATCTACCTGTCGCAATAATAGAAACATTGCTTGGGACATCACTAGGCATAATCTCAGGATTAGGATTAGACAAAGCGAAAACTATAGATTCATCATTCATATTTTTTAATTGATCACCTGTAACTAAATCTGGACCAGCTAACCCTAAGAAAAAGTCAGCACCTTTCAAGCAATCTGTTAAATCCCCTTGTTCATTATACGGATTGAGATTTTCTTCAAGCCAATATGAATGATTGTATTCATCAACCCTCTTATAAAGCCCCTTACTATTAAAACCAATAATATTCTTAATTCCAAAATCTTTTAAAATTTTTGCACATGCTGCTCCTGCAGCTCCAAGACCTAAAATTACCACCTTCAAGTCTTCTTTCTTCTTATTTAAAACTTTTAAAGAATTTATCAAAGCAGCCAAAACAACTATTGCAGTGCCATGCTGATCATCATGAAATACAGGTATATCTAATTCTTTTTGCAAAATCCTTTCAATTTCAAAACATCTTGGGGCACTTATATCTTCAAGATGTATACCCCCAAAGCCTGGAGATATAGATTTGACTATTTTCACTATCTCTCCTACATCTTGAGTGTCTAAACAAATAGGCCATGAATCTACCCCTCCAAATTCTTTAAGAATAACTGCCTTGCCTTCCATTACAGGCAAGGCTGCCTCAGGGCCAATGTCGCCTAGCCCTAGTACAGCAGAGCCATCTGTAACAATTGCTATAGTGTGAGCCTTCCCAGTCAATGTCCAAACAGAAGATTTATCTTCAAATATTCTTTGAGATACCTTACCAACACCTGGGGTATAAGCTCTTGACATCTGATCTCTATTTTGAATTTTTTCTTTGCTTCTTAATTCTATTTTTCCTCCTAAGTGAAGAAGGAAAGTTTGATCAGACACGTTTACAACTCTTATATCTTTATAGCCTCTAATTGCTGAAACAATTTTTTCTTCATGCTCAGAGTCTGATGCATTTATTGTTAAATCCCTAACAATTGTTTCGCCTTTAATTGATATAACATCTATTCCAGCCATATCCCCGCCAACCTCGCTCACTACTTTTAAAATTTCAGCAAGCATTCCTTTTTTATTTTTATACTCAAGCCTTACAGTAATGCTATTTGCGCCGCCAAGATTTCCATTGCTCATTTAAATTATTTAACCTTATTGTTTGTATAATTGTTGGTATACTAACATTTTATAAATTTGATTTCAGTTTTTCTATATTAAATGACAGAAGAAAATAAAAGGTTTACCAAAGGAATAATTAAAAAAAGAGAAGATCTAACAAATGATCTTTGGAAAATTTGGATAGAGCCTGAAGAGAAACTTAACTTTGTTCCAGGACAATATTGTACCGTTGGATATAATGATATTGAAAGACCTTATTCAATTGTGTCATCCCCAAATGAAGATTTAATAGAGCTCTTTGTTGAGTTAGTCCCGAAACCCCTTGGTAACTTAACTCCATTATTATATGAACTAAATATTGGATCCGAAATTACTTTAAGAAAAAAACCTAAAGGAATTTTCAAATTTCAATCTCAATTTAAAAACCACATAATGGTTTCTACTGTTACTGGAGTGGCTCCTTTTGTAAGCATGATTAGGTCTTTAGATTTTAATCAAACAGATTATAATATTTGGGTGTTTGAAGGGGCTAGCTATGTAGATGAATTTGGTTATCTCAATGAGTTAACATCAATTAGCCAAAAAAATAAAAAAGTATATTTTATTCCGACTTGTAGCAGACCTAATGACCCAAAAAATACAAAATGGAAAGGTAAAATAGGTAGAGTAAATGAGATATTTAACTCAATTTGTAATCTTGAAAAAGCAGATAAAGAAAATACTATAATTTATGCATGTGGTCACCCAGATATGGTTTCAGATGTTTCAGAAAAATACTCTAATAAATTTAATTTCATTGAAGAAAAATTCTGGAAATCATAATTGTATTTTATTTTTCTAGAAAACTAATAAAAAATGAAATATAGTAATCTGACAAGATAAATATATTCATTAAGGAGAGAACTATGGGAGAAAAAATAGGTTTTGTAGGTCTAGGAATTATGGGTGCCCCTATGGCTAAAAATATGATTGATGCAGGATATGAGGTTTCAGCATATGACATAATTGAGCCAAATTTGGACAAGGTTGTTGAGCAAGGTGCTTTTAAGGCTTGCTGCCCAAAAGAAGTTTCAGAAAAAAGTGACATAACTATAATCATGGTTCAAAATTCACCTCAATCTGAGTCAGCTGTGCTTGGCGAAGAAGGTGCTCTTGAAGGAGCAAGTGAGGGTGACTTAATAATTGATATGAGTTCAATTTCTCCATTAGTATCTCAAAAAATATCAGAACAATGTGAATCGAAAGGGGTTAAATTTTTAGATGCCCCAGTATCTGGTGGCGAGCCTGGTGCAATAGAAGGCACATTGGCAATTATGACAGGTGGAACCTCTACAGATTTTGAAAGAGCAAAGCCTATTTTTGATGTGCTAGGAGCTTCTTCCGTGTTATGCGGAGAAGTTGGGGCAGGAAATTATACTAAGCTTGCAAATCAGATGATAGTTGGGGCAAATATTCATATACTTGCCGAAGCACTTACGCTTACTACAAAGGCAGGCCTAGATCCTGAAACTGTTTTTAATGCGATTAAAGGCGGGTTAGCAGGAAGTAACGTTATGAACACTAAGGCACCGATGATGTACGAAAGGAATTTTAATCCTGGCTTTAGAATTGAATTACATCTAAAAGATATTACTAATGCAATGGAAACAGCTAATGAATTACAACTACCTCTCCAAGTTACATCAAATCTGCACCAAGTATTAAAATCATTGGTAATTGAAGGTAATGGAAAAGATGATCATTCGGGAATATTAAAATTTGTAGAGAATCAGTCAGGAGTGGAAGTAAAAAAATAAATGCTTGAAAGATTTCATGTACCTGAAGAAGACGAAATAAGGGTAAATTCTGAAAAATTAAGAAAAACTGCAGAGCAAATATTTATTAAATGCGGAATGACTTTTGCTAATTCCAAAATAGCTACTGATGTATTGTTATCTGCTGATATCAGAGGTGTTGACACCCATGGTGTTTCAAACATGCTTAGAAACTACGTTCTATACTTATCAGAAGGCTCTGCAAAAGCAAATCCTGAATGGAAAATAGTAAGGGAAACTGAATCTTGTGCAACTATAGATTGTGATGAAGGCTTAGGCTTAGTAGTAGCACCACAAGCTATGAATATTGCAATTGAAAAAGCAAAAAAAACAGGTGTTGGGTTAGTATCTATGGGCAATGGAAGGCATTTGGGAATGGCAGGATACCATGCGATGATGGCTTTAGAACATGATATGATTGGCACTTGCATGACATCATCTACTACTAATGTTGTCCCAACACATGCTGCCAAAGCTGGATTAGGAACAAATCCAATTGCTGTTGCTGCACCTGCATTAAATAAAGCTCCTTTTGTATTTGATGCAGCTACAAGTGCCATAGCTACAAATAAAGTTCGCGTTGCTCAAAGATTGGGGGTTCCGCTTGCAGCTGGATGGATTACTGATGAAAATGGAAATCCAATTATGGAAGAAACTCCTCTAGATATAAAAGAAGATCCAGATAAAGTTAATAACTTACTTCAAACTCCAGTAGGGGCAACTCGAGAATTAGGGTCACACAAAGGTTATTCGCTTGGAATGGTAGTTGATATATTAGGTTCAATACTAAACGGAAGTCTTGCAGGCCCTTTAAGAACAATGAAACAGCACCAAAATCACTTTGTTGCCGCATATTCGATTGAGGCATTTACAAATGTTCAAAAATTTAAAGAGATGATGGATGAATATTTGCAGGCATTGGAAGATCTTCCTCCAGTACAAGGTCAAGAAAGAGTTTTATATGCTGGACTGATGGAATATGAAACAGAAACAGAGAGAAAAAATATTGGAATACCTCTTCACCCTGAAGTAATTAATTGGTTTAAAAATATTTGTTCTGAGTTGGAGCTTGATTTTGATATAACTGAAAATGGAGGAGTTAACTAATGTTAGAAAGATTCCATGTCCCAGACCAAGAAATTATTCTAATTCAGGAAGAAAACCTAAGAAATGTTACAGAACAAATATTTCGTAGCCAAGGTATGCCTGAAAAGGATTGTAAGTTAGCAACTGATGCTCTTATTTCTTCAGATTTAAGAGGAGTAGAAACTCATGGAGTATCCAATATGGTCAGGGCATACTTAGGGGCTTTCAAATCAAAAAATATTAACCCTAAACCCAACTGGAAAATTGTAAAAGAAACTCCTTCTTGTATAACAATAGATTCAGATTCAGGTTTAGGAATAGTGGTGGCTCCTCAGGCAATGGAGATTGCTGCAGAAAAAGCAAAAAAAACAGGCGTAGGATTAGTAACTCTTGGAAATGGAAGACATATAGGAATGCTTGCATATCACGCAATGATAGCACTAAAGTATGACATGATAGGGACATGTATGGCAGCTTGTTCACCAAGAATGGTTCCAACTTTTTCTTCAAAAAAAGCAATAGGCACAAATCCCATAGCCTATGCTGCTCCAGCAAATAAGCTACCTCCTTTTGTTTTTGATGCAGCTATGACCTCTGTTGCTGGAAATAAAATAGTTTTGGCTTCTAGGCTGGGAGTTGATTTAGAACCTGGATGGATTGCTGATGATAACGGGAACCCAATTATGGAAAAAGTTAATATGAAAGATTTAGATCAATATGAGGATGAATCTAAAAACTTAGAGGAAAGATATGCTTCCGGCTATATTTCAAGTTCTGTGGACTTACTTCCTTTTGGTGGCACTAGAGAGATGGGATCACATAAATCTTACTCTATGGCGATGGTAGTTGATGTTCTTGCAGGTATTCTTAATGGGTCTAAAACTGCACCAACTGGTGAACATACAGGCCAGGGTCACTTTTTGGCTGCATACTCTGTAGATGCATTTATTGATACAAAAGAATTTAAAGAACTTATGGATAGATATCTTCAAAGCCTACTAGACCTGCCTTCAAATTCTGAGGGAAAAGAAGTAGTTTACGCTGGATATATAGAAGCTAAAGAACAGGAAAAAAGGGAAAAGGAAGGAATTCCTTTACATCCTGAAGTTGTCGAATGGTACCAAAAAACTTCAGAAGAATTAAATATTGATAGATTAATATGAAGAGCTTTAAATTAACTTTTCTTCCTTCAGTAAAAAATGAATTTTCAAATGACCCTCTTATTGAAAATTGGGTAAAGCAATTAACTGATTCATATGATTTCATCAAAGTCGAATATCCTTCCAATAAAGAGGAGGCCATACTACATTTAAGAGATTCTGATGCAGTCTATGGAGTGCTTACAGAAGATCTACTATTACAATGTAATAATTTAAAGTGGCTTCAAGCTCCTCAAGCGGCTCCTCCTCCAGATTATTATTATCAAAAATTAATAGACCATCCAGTGATAGTAACTAATTTTAGAGGGATCTATAATGATCATATTTCTCATCATATAATGTCTATGATTCTCTCATTTTCCAGAAGCTTAAACATTTATATAAAACAACAAGATAAGGCGAATTGGTCTCCAATAGATAATTCAAATGGGTCTACAAGATACCTGCCAGAATGCAAAGTACTAATGATTGGTGTAGGGGGAATAGGAAGTGAAACGGCAAGGTTATGTGATTTGTTTGGAATGACGGTTATTGGAGTGGATTCAAGATTATCTAAAGCTCCAAATTATCTTTCAAAATTAGTAACCCCTTCTCAATTAGACGACTTTATTTATGAAGCAGACTTTATAATATCTACTGTGCCACATACTCCAGAAACTGAAGGTCAATTTGATATGAATTTTTTTAAAAAAATGAAAAAAACTGCTTTTTTTATAAATATTGGAAGAGGTATGACAACAAAATTAAATGACTTAGTAAATGCACTTGAGGCTGAAGAGATTAGTGGAGCAGGGTTAGATGTTTATGAAATAGAGCCTTTACCAAAATCACATGCTTTATGGAAGTTTGATAATGTAATACTTACACCTCATGTTGCAGCTTTTGATGTTCCATATTTAGACGAAAGAAGATTTGAAGTGATTGCTGATAACTGTAAATTATTTAGTTCAGGAAAAGAATTAAAAAATATAGTTGATAAAAAATTATGGTTTTGAGCCATAAACATTTCACTGCAACAGCTTTCGTATTACACCCTAATTATGACAAAATATTGCTACACTGGCATAAGAAGGTTAATGAATGGTTGCCTCCCGGAGGCCATATTGAAAATAATGAGATACCAGAGGAAGCTGTAATCAGAGAAGTTTATGAAGAAAGTGGCTTATCAATAAAATTATTCTCAAATAAGGATTTATTTAAAAAAATTGACCCTGTAAAAGAATTAGAAAAGCCTGAATCAATTCTCTTAGAACCTATCGATGATCCCAAGGAAGGTAAACACTTCCATATAGATATGATATATTTTGCAGAAGCGATTAATCCTGAAGGGTTAAAATCCGGATGGTTATGGGTTAAAGAGCAAGATTTGATTAAGAAAAGAAAGATTAAGTCATTAGAAGGGAAATATAAAAGCCCCCCAAATGATGTAATAATTCTAGCTATTAACTGCATAAATAAAAGGAGAAAAAATGGCAACTAGGAGAGAACAAAAAAGAGCTTTAGGTAAACATACTAGCTGGGAAACTACAGAAGGGGCAGCAAGAGCGCCTCACAGATCAATGATGAAGGCCATGGGTTTGACTGACGAAAATATCAATGCCCCCTTTGTAGGAATTGCATCCACTCATAATGAAGTTACTCCCTGTAATGCAGGCATAGAGCCTCTAGCAGAACAAATCAAAAGAGGAGTTTTCGCTGCACAAGGGACGCCCTTTGTTTTTGGCACCATAACAGTTAGTGATGCTATATCTATGAATACAGTAGGGATGAAAGGGTCATTAGTTAGTCGTGAAGTTATAGCTGACTCAATTGAAACAGTTGTATTTGCTGAAAGATTTGATGGGTTGGTTGCAGTAGCAGGTTGCGATAAGAGTTTGCCTGGAGCTATGATGGCAATCGCAAGATTAGATGTTCCTTCAGTATTTGTTTATGGAGGTTCAATATTACCAGGAAATCTTAATGGGAAAACAATTCAAATTCAAGATGTTTTTGAAGCAGTTGGAAAGCACCAAAAAGGAGATCTGTCAGACAATGAATTATATCAAATAGAATCTAGGGCATGCCCAGGTCCTGGATCTTGCGGCGGGATGTTTACTGCAAATACAATGTCTTCAGTAGGAGAAGCTTTAGGGTTAAGTCTACCAGGATCAGCTTCTGAACCAGCAGTAGATCAAAGAAAATCAGCGTCTAGCAGAAAGGCAGGAGAAGCTGTTTTGAATCTTCTTAGAAAAGATATCAGGCCTTCTGACATACTTACTAAAAAGGCCTTTGAGAATGCAGTAACAGTAGTAACCGCTATGGGTGGCTCAACTAATACAGCATTGCACTTGCCTGCAATAGCTCACGAAATGGGAGTAGACCTATCTTTGGAGGATATACACGATATATCTATGAAGACTCCTCATTTAGCGGATATGAAGCCAGGGGGCAAATACATCATGTATGACCTAGATAATGTTGGTGGCGTCCCATTGGTAATGAAAAGGCTTTTTAAGCTTGGTCTAATTCATGGAGATTGCATGACAGTAACTGGAAAGACTGTAGAAGAGAATCTTACAGAAATTGAAGACAATGGAACTGAAAATGACGTAGTAAGATTGCCAGATAATCCAATTAGTAATACAGGAGGACTAGTCATATTACATGGAAATCTAGCTCCAGAAGGAGCGGTACTTAAAGTCGCAGGTCACAACTATGGAAAATCTTGGTCTGGCCCAGCAAGAGTATTTAATCAAGAAGAAGAATGTATGGAATCTTTAAAAAAACATGAAATTAAAGAAGGAGATTTTGTAGTAATTCGATATGAAGGACCAAAAGGTGGGCCTGGAATGAGAGAGATGCTGTCGATTACTAGCGCAATAGTTGGGCAAGGCTTAGGTGATAAAGTATTTTTAATGACAGATGGAAGGTTTTCTGGAGCATCCCATGGACCCATGATTGGTCATGTGGGTCCTGAAGCAGCAGTTGGAGGTCCTATTGCTGCAGTAGAAAATGGAGATGAAATAGAAATTAATTTAGAATCATTTGAATTAAATCTAAAGGTATCCAAAAAAGAAATTAAGGATAGGCTAAGCAAGCTAGAAAAGCATGAACCATTATATAAAACTGGGGTTCTTGGCAAATACACAAAACTTGTTCAACCAGCCTCAAAAGGTGCAGTTACAGGCTAGTTAACGTCCAACCAGCTTCTTAATCCAGCCTTTCTTTTTTGGGGAGGAACTTTTTGATCCATTAAGTTTTGGTGGCTCAGTAGAAGGAGACATTTCAGTTCTTTTAGAATTTGATTTAACTTTGTTTCTATTATATGAATTTTTACTGCGAGATTTATAACTAGTTTTTTTAGACGCAGAAGATTTTATTGGCCTCTTTTTCTTAGGTATTTTATTTTCTCCTTCTGGTGAAGATAATTCATCAGAAACCTCTTCTTTGTTATATGATTTTGATGCTTTTTTCATGTCAGACTTAGTCATCCATAAGCTAGAGAAATAAGTCTTGTTCAATTTAATGTGCAAGTCTGCAATTCTAGCAGTTTCCGGTGAAATATTAGTATCAAATGCAGCAATTTCTACATGACGACCTTGATCCTTTGCAGCTTGAAGTGCAGGATAAAAATCTCCATCACCGCTTACCAAAATAGCTGAGTCATAGAGATCTTCGTAGGCATTCTTTAATATGTCCACGCCGATCATCATGTCTACACCTTTTTCCACCATAGCATCTCCTCTTTGCTTAACTATTCCTAACTTAACTTCAAGGTAAGGAATTTCATATAATGCGGAAAGGAATTTTTCCTGATCTTCTGCTCCTTTCCCATTTTCTTGTTTAATATTGTAATAGTATGTTCTTACTAACTCCCTGTCCCCTGCTAATTTCTCAGCGAATTTTCCAAATTTAATATCATTTCTAGAAAAATGCTGATTCAATACATGGTACAGATTGCTACCATCTATAAATACCATTACTCTTTCTTTTTTTATTTGAGATTCTGATTCTGACATAATTACTCCAAGCCTATAAGGCTTATTTGATGAAAATATAAATAAATAATATTGTTTATTATAAATCAATTTGTATATTAGATTACAGTATTTAAACACACAAAAAATATAAAAATGGGAAACTCAGCAGATTTTATACCAGCTTTCAATTGTAATATTGAGATGCCAAACGGCCTCCAATGGTTTAATAATGATCTTTTTGTAATAGATCAAAAAACTGACAACGTCTTTGTTTTAGATATCAAAGGGGAAACCAAAAAGAATATCCCAACAATTTGTGAAAATGGATCTGGAATTACTGTTGGAGATGGATTTATGTGGCTTGGCTCAAATGGTCGTACTGATGCACGTTCATTTAGAGGAACAGATACTCACATGAATTGGATTTTAAAGACTGATATAGATACAGGTGAAATAATTTCCAGATTTCCAACACCTGACGGAGGAGGGGTTCATGGTCTTGAGTGGGATAATGGCAATCTATGGATTACTGCGTTTAATCCGACTGCTTTAATTCTAGTTAACTCCAAATCGTTCGATATTATTTTTAAATTTAATATAGATCAATCCCCTCATGGACTTGCAATTCATAATGATGGAATTTGGTGCTCTGATAGGGTTGATAGAAATATAGTGAAATATAATAGATCCACAGGTGAAAAGTTGGAACAAATCGATGTTCCAGATGATGGTCCAGATCCACATGGATTATCAATAAATAATGGAACTCTTTGGTATTCAGACGCAGCTTATCCAAATCCCGTAAGGCCTTACCCAGAAATAGGCTATATAAAAATCTAATAATGAAAATTCTTGATACACATCATCATTTATGGGATCTCTCTTTAAGGTCATATAATTGGATAAAAGAATTGCCCTCGAATGAATCTAAAATAATTGATAAAAATTTTATTTATCAAGATTTAGTTAATGAGATTGAAAAAAATGATGTATACAGCACTATTTGTGTACAAGCACACCAATCAGAAGACGAAGCAAAATGGCTTTTAAATATAGCAAATAACTCTCAAATAATAAAAGGTGTTGTTGGCTGGATTGATCTTAAAAGTCCAAAAATTGAGTATAAATTAGATGAATTTCAAAAAAATGAAAAATTTGTTGGGGTAAGACATGTATGGCACGATGAAAAAGATGAAAGTTGGATTATTAACCCTGAAGTTATTAGAGGTTTAAAAGCTCTTGCAATTAGAAATATAAACTTTGATTTTTTAGTTAGACCAAATCATTTAAAGTACATACATCATGTATATGATGAAATACCTGATCTAAATGGAGTAATTGACCACATAGCAAAACCCGAAATTAAAGAAGGCAACTTCGAACCATGGGCTACTGAAATTTATGAATTATCAAAAATAAATAATTTATCATGCAAAATTTCAGGAATAATTGAGGAAATGAATAATGATCAGCCCTTAGATGCAGTAGAGAAATACTCTTCTCATATAATAAATTCTTTTGGTAAAAAAAGGATAATGTATGGAAGTAATTGGCCAGTATGCCTAACTAAAAATTCATATGAGTATGTATTAAATTTAGCAAAAAATATTTCTAGTAAGTTTTCTGATTTAGAAAAAGAAGATTTTTTCTTTAATAATGGATCACGTTTTTATAAATTTTAAACTTCATTGAATCCAGGTTTAAAAATAGGATTTTGCAAAGGATAAAGGTCTCTCTTAATATTATTAAATGTTAAATTTTTTAGATCCGCAGTTGTTGTTCCTTTAGTATTTACAAGCATTGTTTTTGCAGCAAAAGGATCATACGCTGGCCTTGGGAGAATAACTCCTCTTGTTGTAATTAGTTTCTTTTTAGATGGATCTATACCTATATGAGTAATCTGGCCGATACTTTGAGGGGGTTGTCTTAAAGTAGTTAAAATTATTGATCCTCTATCTTTTGTTTCAAATAAAACAGTATTACCTTGATTGTACTTAGTATATCCTCCATGCCTTATCTCTGTATCCTCCCATTTCCCGTCAGTAATATTTATCACTTTTCCTTCTAGTTTAACTGGAGATCCATGCTGATCATCAACTTTTCCTCCAATATTTAAAGTTAAAGTAGATCCAATTCCAGAGTCTATACACTTTGAGGCTGATTCTGGATCAAAAAATACAGTACAATAATTTTCAACATTTTGCTTAACTATTTCATGCAATAGAAAAGTTGAATCAGCTGAACTACCTCCTCCGGTATTATCTCCGACATCATTAAGGATAACTGGAAAGGCCTCAGATTCATTAGCTATCTTTACAGCCTCTTCTACTTCATATGCATCTAAATTATATTCTTTTCTATTTTCCCAAGCTCTTGTTGAAACCCATTCGCATTTTTCTCTAGAAAGTTCTAGGTTATTATTTGTATAAACTAGAAAAGATGCCCCAAGCTCAGGTACATCAGCAAAAGGAAAACCTAAGGCAAAACTTGCTGTCACAACTGAAGTATCATTAGATAAATAATCCATATCTTCTATTATTTTTGATACTGGCTCCTCAAAAGTATTTTGCTTGGTCATATTAATCATCATAGGAGGAGCTATAAATGTGCCTGCAGGTATTAATTCTTTTTTTAATATTTGATCCATTAATTTTGCAGCTTCAACACCTCTATCATATGTATCTAGATGAGGACATGTTCTAAACACAACTAATATATCTGCGTTATCAAACATTTTTGAAGAAATATTTGCATGCTTATCTAGAGTGCAAATTATAGGAAATTCAGGCCCCATTTTATTCCTTAATCTTAATAAAACTTCTCCATCAACATCAAGATATTCTTCTGACACAGTAGCTCCATGAAGATTAATAATTAAGCCATCCATTTCATCATCATTTATTTCATCAACAATTCTATTAACAATATAATCAAAAGCAGATTTCTCAACGGTCCCAGAAGGTGTTGCAATCCCGCAAAATTTTGGAATTATTGTATTCCCCTGCCTCTCTATTTCATCAATAGAACCGCTAAGCTCATGATTTCCTCCTCTAAAATAATCAATTAAGTAATCTCCATATAAAAAATCACCAAAAGAGGGATCTTTGAAATTATCAAGTGGTGTTGTTTTCTTAATAAAATTATTAGACTCATGCATAAAGCAAGTTAAGCCAATTTTCATATTAACCTCTTCCAATATAAGGCATTTTAGTAGCCATAATTGTAATAAATTGCACATTAGTTTCTAATGGAAAATTAGAAATATTTACTACAACTTCTGCAACATGATTTACGTCAAAAGTAGGCTCTACTATGGTTGATCCATTAGCTTGAGGAACACCTTTCTTCATTCTTTCGGTCATAGGAGTAGCAGCATTTCCAATATCAATTTGACTGCATGCAATGTTATATTTTCTTCCATCCAAAGATATCGACTTAGTGAGTCCGCTTACACCGTGCTTTGTTGCTGTATATGGCGCTGAATCAGGCCTAGGTGCATAAGCAGATATAGATCCATTATTAATTATTCTGCCTCCCATAGGATCCTGGCTTTTCATTATTTTTATAGCTTCTTGAGAACATAAAAATGTACCAGTTAAATTAGCATCAACAACATTTTGCCAATCTTCATAAGTCAATTCTTCAATTAATTTTTTGGGGGCGCCTCCTCCAGCATTATTAAAGAGGACATCTAATCTGCCAAATTTATCAATAGTTTTTTTAAAAAGATTTTTTACCGAGTCGGGATTTCCTACATCACAAGTGATACCAAAAATTTTTGAACTTTCTCCGCTTTCTTTTACTGTTTGAGAAAGAGGATCCTCTCTTCTTCCAGAAATTACCACGGAGTAACCTTCTTCTAAAAGGGCTAGTGCAGATGCTTTTCCAATCCCTGATCCTCCTCCTGTGACTATTGCTACTTTTCCATTATCTTCTTTCATGCTCTCTCCAGAATAAATTTGTATCAAATTATTTAATATAGATAATATTGCATTAAAAACTTTTCTGCTAGAAGATGGAAAAAGAGGGAAAAATGAAGCAAGAACTTAAAGTACTGGTTTTAAATAGTAAATTTTTAAATCTTTCAATTGAGGACCTAAAATCAAATACAAATGTCCCTGTAGAGTGGCATGTAGAAGATTCGTCTAACAAAGAAAATATCAGAAAGCTTTTACCAAATTTTAATATTTTAGTTTCTACATCTATGGATATTTCATGGAAAAATGAAGCTAATAATTTAAAAGCTATTTTTATGCCTGGTGCTGGTTGGGATAAAATTGCCTCAGAAGCAGTTCCTGATGGATGCGTAGTTACAAATAGCTACGAGCATGAAAATGGAATAGCAGAATATGTTTTAATGTCAATGATTGCTTTAGATCGTGAATTAATTAATTCTCATAACAATTTTAAAGAAAATAAATGGGATTATTGGCCAGCAAGGTTTGGGCCATTTAAAGAATTAACTGGAAGAAATATAACTGTAATTGGGTTGGGAAGGATTGGCAAAAAGGTCCTCGAGATGACAAATGTTTTTGGAATGAATAATTATGCTGTAGAAGAATTTGATGTTCAAGATGAAGTAATAAGCCAATTAAATTTAAAAGATGTTGTGAAATCAAAAGACATGACAAAGTTAATTTCAATTTCTGACTTTGTTGTAATATGCGTTCCCTATATTGAATCAACAAAAGGGATGATTGGAGAAAAGGAAATATACTCCATGAAAAATGATGCATTCATAATAAATCCTGCTAGGGGGCCTATTATCAAAGAAGAGCATCTTTATCATGCATTAAAATCTAATAGAATCGCTGGAGCATGCCTCGATACTTGGTACACATATCCCAAAGGCGAAATAGACAATCCAAAACCATCAGAATACCCTTTTTATAATCTTAAAAATGTAATAATAACTCCTCACATATGTGGCTCTACCTATGGAACAGCCTCAAGGAGAATGAAAATTGTTGCAGAAAATATTAATAATTTTTATAACGAAAAGCCTCTTATTAATATGGTAGATGAATTATCAAAAATATAACTAAGAGTTAAATAATTCAAACATTACTATTGACGCAGCAACAGAGGCATTCAAAGATTCTATTTTTTCTTTCTCAATAGTAATTTCAGTAAAAAAATCAATTTGAGATTCGACTTTTTTTGATATTCCATCATGCTCCGAACCTATTACAATACCAACTCTTTTAGAAAATTTATGTTCTTTTATAGATTTTCCAGAACCAGATTTTAAACCAACTGTCCAAAAATCAAATTTTTTTAGTTTATTTATAAAATTAGATACATTTGCGACTCTTATTATATTAAGGCTATGAATAGCACCTGATGATGCTCTTATTGAACCAGAAGTAATCCCTGCGGACCTTTTTTTTGGTATAACTATGTAATCCATTCCGAAAGCAAGAGCTGACCTCGAAATTGCCCCAAAATTATGAGGATCTTGTATTCCATCAAGAATTAGTAATCTTATTTGTGAAGTATCTTTATTTAAATTTACGCTTAAATTATCCCATAATTTTTTTTCTGGAAAATATCCATCAGAAACCAAATATGCCAATATTCCTTGATGTTTTCCAGTATGACTAATTTTATTTAAATCAGATTCATCTTTAATTTCAATTGGAATATTAAATTTTCTTGCTAATGTTAGTAATTTATTTACAGGGTTAGAATTGCTACTATTAGAGCTAACTACAATTTTATCTATACTAGAAGGGTTCTTTAAAGATTCAGCAACAGCCCTTCTGCCCTCAGATAAAGGATCTTTATTCATTTTTGATGTTCTACTTGGCATTATTTAAAAAAAAGATACTTAAAATTCATTTTAATTGCTTTTCATCACTGCTAGGATAACTTTTAATACAATAATTATCTAAATATTGAGATGAAAAACAACTTAGCTTTAATAATAAGATATAAATTAACGATTGCAATTTTAAGCATAATTCTTATAGCTTGTCAGTCTTCAGGGCTATCTGGGTCATCAATTCTTTATATTTCTGAAAAAGATGGTAATCCAGAAATCTATTCTATGGATAAAAACGGAAATAATAATCTAAGGCTTACGAATAGCTCTAAAGAGGAAAACAACCCAAAATTATCACCTGACGGAAACAATATCTCTTTTATATCAACAAAAAATTCAATTAGAGAGTTATGGATGATGGATTTTGAAGGAAACCAAGAAAAATTATTAAGTAGAAAAGGTGAGTCAGTGGAAGATTTTTTCTGGTCTCCAGATTCCACAAAAATTTCTTACAAAGGGAAAAGTGCTGATGGGCAACATGATATTAATGTTTACAGTGTTTCTGATGGATCAATTAATGAGGTAACTAATAATTCTTCTATCGAAAAATTAGGTAACTGGTCTCCAGATGGTGAATGGATAGTATATTCAGTAATTAAGACTGATCAAATGCTCGATGATGGAGACAATAGGGTCGGAATATTTAAAAAAAATCCTCAAGGAGTTGATGAAGTCAGGTTAACTGAAAATTTTGAAGATCATGATCCAATGTGGTCTCCAGATGGAAAACATATAGCATTTCTTTCAACTAGAGGAGGGGATGATTTAGACATATATGTAATAAATGCAGATTCCAAGGAAGAAACAAATATTACTGTTAGTCAAGGCAATGATTATGATTATTATTGGTCTCCAGATGGAAAAAGAATTGTATTCATATCAGAAAGAGAAGATAATCCAGAAATTTTTGTAGCTGATATTTCATTAAATGAAAAGCCAGTTAGGTTAACAGACAACATGAGTACTGAAAGCTCTCCTATATGGAAAGATGGAAAGATAATTTTTGTATCAGATTCTGACGGAGATACGGATATATATAGCATGACTCCATCAGATGGATCAGGCCAAAAAAGATTAACCAATTCTGAACAATCTGAAAGATCCCCAAGCTGGTAAAAATACACTTAATTTTTAAGATTTAACATTTCTGCAACAAATTTTGATCTAATTTATGATTAATAGTAAACTTATTCTTTCAGAGTCGAAAGGTGATTTGCACCTGCAAATTACTAAATAAACTAAAAAGATGGAGGAGAAATGTTCTCTAAAAGAAAATCAATTTCTTTTATAGTAATAGCTTCACTAATGTCTTTAATTATGGCTTGTGGATCAACTGAAACTGTAGAGGTAATAGTTGAGAAAGAAGTAATTAAAGAAGTACCTGTGGAGAAAATTGTAAAAGAAACTGAGGTTGTTGAGAAAGAAGTAGTTAAGGAAAAAGTTGTAACTAAAGAAGTAGAAGTTGCAGCTCCTGTAGAAGAAACTATTGATCTTGTTTGGGGTAAAAAGAAGATTGAGGGTGTATTCGGACTT
>CESD01050802.1_pt1 | contig 17785 bp, 21 predicted proteins | sample 531191 | NCBI WGS metagenome assembly CESD01 (sample SAMEA2622021, study PRJEB7988) | marine metagenome | biome: marine biome (ENVO:00000447); feature: deep chlorophyll maximum layer (ENVO:xxxxxxxx); material: "saline water (ENVO:00002010), including plankton (ENVO:xxxxxxxx)" | depth 188 m
CTTCTCCAAACCACATAGGAGTATCTTTCTTTACACCCTGAAAGGGCAAGGAGAAATCAAAATACTGTGCATGCACCTCTCCCGTTTCTTGCATTACCTTAGTAACCCTATCTCCAAAATTAAGTTCCTCATATTTGGAAGATAACTTATTTTCTTTTACTAGATCTGAGCACAAATCGTCCAACACAGAATGATATTCATTAATAATCGGATCTAATATTTTTTCAGGATTGAAGACACCTTTAAGAGGCAGAAATCCAAATTCTTCAAAATAATCATGTTGTTCTCTGGTTAATTTAGACATATTCTTAATCTCCTGAACTTAATAAAATAATAATTAAATCAAACTAAAAACTCAAATTATGAATTACCTATTTATGTAGTATTATAAAATTATGAGCAATAACTATAAAAATAATTTTGCTGAGTCTGCCAATAATCATATGTATATTGGAATGATTAATGAGTCCAGCTTAGAAAAAGAAGGTGGCCCATTAATCGTAAAAAAGGCCGAAGGAATCTATCTCACTTCCTATGACGATGAAAAATATTTTGATGGAATAAGTGGGATGTATTTTAGGAATGTTGGTCATGGGAGAGAAGAAATAGCTAAAGCAATATATGAGCAATTGTCTGACGTAAGTATGAATGTTTATGCTGCTACCACTCCGGTAGCAGTTAAATTAGCAAAAAAAATTGCTGATATTACTCCTGGAAATCTTAACAAAACATTCTTTTGCCAAGGAGGATCTGAAGCTAATGAGTCCAGTTTAAAAATGGCTCAGGCTTATCATGTAAGAAATGGGGAAAGAGGTAGATATAAAATAATTTCTAGAAACGGTTCTTATCATGGCTCCACATATCAAACTATGTGGTTAGGTGGGCATCCAGGCTTTCCAAGAACTGATTACCATCCTGCTCCAACAAACCTAATACATGTGGATCAGCCAAATTACTACAGAAGGTCAATTCAGAATCAAAACTCAGAAGAATTTGCCGAATATCTAGTTAAAGACATAGAAGAAAAAATCCTATTCCATGGCCCAGACTCAATTTCATGTTTTTTGGGAGAACCTGTTTCCCAACCACTTGGAGGAGTTGTGCCTCCAAAGAATTATTGGCCTATGGTAAGGGAGGTATGTGACAAATATGGAATATTATTAATCTTTGATGAAGTTATTACAGGATTTGGGAGATTAGGAGAATGGTTTGGTTCTAATATAGTCGATACTACTCCTGATATTATGAGTTTTGCTAAAGGGGTTACAAGTGGATACTTTCCACTAGGTGGATCGATATCTACTAAAAAAATATCAGATTCTTTTCTTGGAGAACCCAAAAAATCATGGTCACATATGTATACCTATTCAGCACACCCTGGAGGAGCAGCTGCAGGATTAAAAAATCTTGAAATAGTTGAAAGGGAGAATCTGGTTGAAAATGCTAAGAAGAGAGGTAAGCAATTATTTGAAAATCTCTCAGAAATAAAAAATAAATATAGGATTATTGGAGATAATAGAGGGGTAGGCCTTCTCCAAGGCTTAGAAATAGTGAAAAATGAGGAAACAAAAGAACATTTTGATTCCTCCCTTAATATAAATCAAATCCTTACCGAAAAACTAAAAAAAAGAGGAATTTGGATTAGAGTTCCTGCATTTATTCTACCAATTGCACCTGCCCTCACTGTTACAAAAGACCAAATAGATCAAATCTCTACTGCGGTAGATGAGTCAATTGGTGAGTTAGAAAAAGAGATTTCTTAGCGTAAAAAGGAATAACTTTCTCTTAAGTACTTAAAAGCTGATAAAACTCCTATAATTGCTCCAATTAATAAAATAACTAAAGAGAATTCATGAAAATATTTCCATATAACTAAAGTAGAATCTTCAACAAGTGGGGCTCCGATTACTAAACTTATTCCGGCCATTTGAATTATCGTTTTTACCTTTCCTAAAGCAGATACTTCAACTAATTTAGCTTTTTCTGAGGTAGCCATCCATTCTCTTAATGACATTATTAGTATCTCTCTAGATATAATCACCATGGAGATAATAAATAAAACATAAGAATCTCTATTAAATACCAAAGATATCAATACTAGAAAAACCAAAAATTTATCAGCAATAGGGTCTATAAATGCTCCAAATTTAGAAGGATTTTCCTGTCTTCTTGCAATAGCGCCATCTAGCGCATCACTTAGTGATCCAATAACAAATAAAATAACTGAAAGTAACACAAAAAAATTAGATTCATAGCATAATAGCCAAGCAACTATTCCAGCCAATATAAATCTAGTAAATGTAATTATTGTTGGAAGATTTTTTATATTCATTAAGTAAATACCTATTCAAAATTGACAGGAAGTCCTTTTAAATGTCCTTTTTTATGCATTATTTTCCACTCATCCATAAATATTTTATTCCACTTATCCGTATAAGTATTCTTCAACATTTCCTGAAAAACTGGCCAAAAAACTATTATTCCATCGGCTCCATCTTTCAGTGCAGAATGTGCCACATCAACTGACCTAACAAGTGCAGCAGTAATTTTTGGTCTTTCCGGCCAGTTTCTAAATGTATCCACACAATCTTTAACTAACTTAGATGTGCTTACCCCTATTTCCTTCATAGGTTCACAAAATGGAAGTATATGATCTGCTCCTGCTTGAGCGACAGATACTGCCTGATTTAATGAAAATACAGTTGTACAGAATGTTTCTATTCCTTCTTTTTTAAGAAATGAAAAAGCATCTAATGCAATTTCACTGCAGGGAATTTTTAAAATTATTTGATCTGACATTTTTGTGAATACTTCACCAACATCAAGAAGTTCTTGGGTTGAATTTCCGTCTATTTCTATTGCAATTTTTTTGTCAGTTATCTCAAGATATTTCTTTGTAAGATTGATTAAGGATCCATATTTTTCAGTCAATTCTCTTTGAACAACTGTATTTGTAACAATTCCTTTTACGCCAGAGTCCATCCAAGCAACAAGATCTTCGGGGTCTCCGGCTAACCATATATCAGGGCTTCTTCCTTCATTCATATAATCTCCTATTTATTTGGTTCATCCCAGCCAGACCTTCCCCCACATCTTAGACATCTCCTGACTGAAAAAATTTCTTCAATATCTCCTTCTTCTGCAACATAATCCAAAATTACCCTTAAAGCTTTTGATCTATCTGCAAGTTTATATTTATTTGCTAGATATTCGAGCATATTAGTCATATCTGATTGTATGCTAAATACTTCTTCTTTTTTTATGCCAGCCATAGAATTTATCTCACATAATCTTGTTCTAGTTTAAAGGTTAACTTTTAATTATTTATTAATCTACCCTGTATTTATTAACCGCATCCTCATTAATCTCAATTCCAAGCCCGCTCCTAGTTGGTAATTGGATCAGGCCGTCTGTAAAATCAAACCCCTCTATGGCTAATTCTCGCCTAAGTGTTTCGTGGCATAATTGTGGAGGTAAATATTCAATAAATCTACATGAAGGAGTATTGAAAGCGAAATGGGCTGTTGCACTAATTGAAATAGAAGTTTTCCAACAGTGAGGCACAATTATCCTGTCATTACTATCAACAATATCTGAAACCTTTTTAGCTTCCGTTAGCCCCCCTACTCTTCCTATATCAGGCTGAGCAACATCCACATTGCCTCTTTCAATTAGATCTTTAAATTCATGAACAGTACTAAGCCATTCGCCAGCAGCAATTTTCATAGGAGCTTCGTCATGCATTCTTGCATAATCATCAAGATTATCTGTCCAAACTGGGGTTTCTAAAAAATAAATATTAAATTCAGCCCAATCTTTCACTGTTCTAAGAGCTTGTTCGGCAGTTTCCCACTTATACTGAACATCTACCATAAGTTCAATATCAGGGCCCAAGGCTTTCCTCACAGACTCAATAACTTTAGTATGCTTATCATCATCTTCATTCATTCCATTATGAGAATATGGCCCATTCATAGTAACTTCAGATTTTACTGCTTTGAATCCTAAATTTTTTGCTTTTTCTGCCCATTCAACTAATGAATCCCTATACTCCTCAAAACTAGCACCTAAAGGTTGAAGTGAAGCATAAGGAGTTATAGTTTTATGAACATTGCCCCCTAATAATTCAAAAATAGGCTTACTTTCAAATTTTCCTTTAATGTCCCACAAAGCCATATCAATTGCACCAATTGCATTTACTCCTGCCCCTCTCCTTCCGGTCATTGCTGTTCCAACATAAAGAGATTTCCAGCAGTCATCTATATTTAATGGATCTTTTCCAATTAAAATATCTTTCATAGATTGATCCATTGTGTGTGTTCCAGGTGATTGAATTAAAGCCTTTATAACCCAAGGATTTGTGTCTGTTTCTCCATAGCCAGTGATACCTTCATCTGTTTCAACAATCACCAAAACTGTATCTTGAGCAGATGATGTAAGAGAAACGTCAGCATTATCTGCAACTAATACATATGTCTTTATATCTGTAATTTTCATATGTAAAATATATTATTAATGAGGACAAAATGAAAATTTTAATACCACCAAGTGAAGGAAAGTCAGAAGAAAATACTACTTCTATAAAGTTTGAGGATACTAATTATAAATTTACTGAAGAAGTAAGAGGTATCTTAAATAATTTATCAGATTATGACACCTCAAATTTACAAAAAATATATGGTACATCAATTGAAAAATCAAAAGATTTACATATTAAAAATTTAAGAATTTTCGAATCAGAATGCTCTCCTGCCATGAATAGATATACTGGAGTTGTATACAATAATCTAAACCCATTAAATTTAGATAAAAATTCTAAAGAATTTTTAAACGAAAATTTCTTAATTGCCAGTGCTCTGCTTGGTTTAGTTTCTCCAAATGAATTAATACCTTTTTATAAATTAAAGATGAATGTTTTTAAACTTTTTGATTATTGGAAACCTATATTTACCAACTTTTTAAAAAATGAAGATTTGATTGTAGACTTGCTTCCCGAAATTCATAGAAAATCATACAAATCAGAAAATGTTTTAAAAATAAATTTTTTATTCATAAAAAGTGGGGAAAAAATTTCTTCTGGACATAATGGCAAAGCAATAAAAGGTCAATATCTTAGGTATGTAGTGGAAAATCAAATTTCAACTGAAAAAGGGTTAAAAAGTTTCAGCCAAGATGGTTTTGAGTGGAGCAAAAAAGACCAAGGATATATAAAAGAAGTTTAACTTTCCCCTTATTGCCAAATTCATTGATAAAATGTCTATATGATTAGAAATTTATTTTTTATATTTTTAACTATACTTTTAATGATAATTGGATGTTCTCAAAATAATTTTACCAACAGCACCTTTACTTCCTCAGTAAATGGTCAAGAAATTTATTTCACAGAGTATGGTAATAACAATAATCCAGAAATATTATTTATTCACGGATTAATGGGCAGTTCAACATCTTTCACGGATGTTGTAAAGAATATCTCAACTGAATTTAATGTCACTTTAATAGACTTGCCAGGGCATGGCAATTCAAGTCTTGATATTGATTTTAGAATAGACAACTTAACGGAATTACTAGAAGAATTTATAAATAAAAAGTACTCAAAACCAGTAACTTTAGTTGGATATTCATTAGGTGGAACTATTGCAACTGCTATTTCAGAAAAATCCAATAATAAAGTAAGTTCATATGTATTAATAGATCCATGGTTTAGCAATAATACAAGCACAGATTCCTTGACATTTAAGTTCCTATCTATAATTGAAAAAAATGCAAAAAATTCTTGGACATCAAATAATGATTCGATCGATTATGTTAAGAAAATGAACCCTGATCTGTCCGAAGACCAAATTAATATTATTTCAAATAATAGATTTAATTATGACATAAAAATTTGGGATTCAGCAGTACAAAAAGGCACTCTCATAAGAAATTTAAATATTCCATCAGGGTCGCAATTGCTTTTAATAAAACCTGATATAAGTTTAATTAAAGAAGCGCAAATCAAAAAATTATCCAAAAACTTCTTAAACTTAAAAGTACAAGTAATGCCAGATACAACGCACATGATTATATTTGAAGAGCCAGAGTATATTAGCAATCTCATAAAGGATTTTGCAAAATAAAAATATTGTATTCAGCGTTTTAATAACAACTCTTTTAGTTTCCTGTAAAGGTAATAATCAAAATCTAATTTCTTAATGAGTTAAATATGTAGAGTGCTTTTTTTCGAGAGTCATTGTGCGATACGATTGGCTTAGGATACTGATAAATTCCATTATCAATTGACGGATCATGAATAAACTTTGTTTCTACATCTCTTAGCTCAGGCACCCATTTCCTAATATATGTTCCGTTTGGATCAAATTTTTCTCCTTGAGTAATTGGATTAAAAATTCTGAAATAAGGAGCAGCATCTACGCCTGAACCAGCAGTCCATTGCCATCCACCAATGTTAGAAGCGGTCTCGGCATCTACTAAATTTTCCATAAACCATTTTTCTCCTTCTTTCCAATTTATAAAAAGGTCCTTTGTTAAGAAAGAAGCAACAATCATTCTTCCTCTATTATGCATCCAGCCAATATCTAATAACTGCCTCATACATGCATCTACACAACTAAAACCAGTTAAACCTTGTTTCCATCTATTTAAATAATCTTCATTTTCTTCCCAAGGATAAGAGGATAATTTGTTATTAAATGAAGAATGAATTATTTCTGGAAAATGAAACATAATATAGGCATTAAATTCACGCCATAACAACTCATTTATCCAAGATTTAACACCCGGGTTATCAAGACCAAGGTTTATAGCCAAAATATAAGATCCTTTAATGTCAACTATGCCTGAATTAAAGTAAGCAGAAAGCATTGAAGTTCCATCTAAATCCATTCTGTTGCGAAACTTGTTGTAATTCAAAAGATTATTTCCTATATAATTAGATAGTCTTTTATTTCCAAATAATTTATTGGCTTTAAATGGCGTATTGTTTAGTGGTGGGGAAAAATCATTCATTTCACCACTTACTAAAAAGTTTGACTTAGTTGGCGCGTTTTCATATTGAATATCGAATTCATTTCTGAACCAAGCTCTTGAAAAACTTGAGAATGTTAGATATGGAGTTCCATCATCTTTCAATGTTTTGTTTAAATCCGATAAATAAGCCGTATTTAAAAGTTTAACTTCAAATTTTTTAGTAATATTTTTAACAAATTCTCTATGTGCTGGATCTACGTCAAATTGAGTGTAGATAGAATGGACATTATATTTTGATTTTAAATAGTCTAATATTACTTCAGAGTCACCTGATTTTATTAAAATTTCAGCATTAAAATGATTTAACTCTTCTGATAAATTGTTTAATGCTTCATGGTAAAAGGATGCAATCCTTGAATTAGAAGAAGATCTTCTAAGTTTTTCGTCCCAAATAAAAACTGGCAAAACTAAATCGCAATCATTTAATGCTCTCAAAAGAATATTGTTTTCAATTCTGAGATCTTTATTTATTAACCAGATTCCAATTTTACTCATTTTCTATCTTTGTTGACTATAGTAAATATTAGTGATAAGTTTATCTTAAATTAATTTTATTAGAAAGGCAATTTTTATGATTATAGTAAACAGTTGCCCTAAATGCAAGGGTACATTAATTGTAAATCAAACTATTGAAAATGAAGAGGAAATTAGATGTGTAACCTGTGGTTTATCAACACCTACTACAGATAATTTTCACAAATTGACTGGTAGAGAAATAATGTTAATGCTTACTGAAAAATCTAACTTAATTAAAGATAAAATTGAAGCAACAAGCGTTACTACTAATTAATTTATTATTTGCGAAGGAAAACAATGCAAACTTTTATGCCATATGCTGATATAGAAAAATCTCTTAAATGCTTAGATTACAAGAGACTAGGAAAACAACGTGTAGAAGCAATGCAAACGTACAATCAAGTTACAAAGGGTAAAGGTGGCTATAGGTATCATCCTGTTAACAGATTATGGAAGAATTATCCTGATGCTTTAGCTTTATATCACAACTTGTGCATAAATGAGTGGTGTTTAAGAGGCTACAAAAATACTATGGAATTATTACCACTTCCTAGAAAAGTTGAATTACCCAATTGGTTCGGTAATCGGGAGTTGCACTCATCACATAGGTCTAATTTGTTACGTAAAGATGAAAATTTTTATGGTAAGTATGGATGGACAGAGCCAACTAATTTAGCCTACGTTTGGTTGTGAATAATAGAATGGCTTTAGTTCATTAATTCATTTATAGATATATTTAATGCGTCTGAAATTTTATGTAAGGCGCTGATGCTTAAATTCCTTTTTCCATTTTCTACTGAACTTAGAAAAGCCCTGTCCATGGATGACAAATTAGCTAACTGTGTTTGACTAAGTCCTAGATTTGTCCTCACATCTTTAATCTTAATGCCGATATCTTCTAATGTTTGATCGAGATTTATTTTCATATTTGTATGATGAAATCCAATTAAAAATTTGGAGCATTTACTTGATTCAAAAAATTCAGGCGTACAACAAACAAAGTCTGGAGAAGATTCAATTTTATAAATTCCATTTTTAATTTGAAAATTTAACTGTTCAGATTCATCTTTCTTTTCATAGTCTATTGTTCTATCAATAACTGATCTGTTAATAGCAGGTCCTCCCCATATGATCTTTGGAACTTTTTCTTCTGATTGCAAGGACTGAGTTATTTCATCACATTCCTTCAAAGATGAGTCCATAGTAACTGAAATGGCTACCAAATCAGGTAATCTTTCTTGAATGAATTTTTTTAGATCAAACAATGGAACTTGATTAGTAATAAAATCTACATTCCATCCATCCATTAATAAAAAGTCTGCGAACATCCTGGCTCCAGTTGAATGGGAATCTGATTTTGGAGTGGTAACTATAACTAATGGAGAATTATCTTTAGGAATATAACTTTGTCTTAGCCTTGCCATTAACTCTAAGGTAATGCTAGAGGCTCTATTTTCATGAGAAATAGATATTTTTCCATCATGCCATAACTCTCCAATTTCTCTCAAAGATTCAGTGAAAATCTTTTTATATAATAATTTTTCATCCCATCCTTCAGCCAAAATATAAGAAACACACGCAAATGCATCTTGTAAATTTCCTTCAAGAAGAGCTGAAGTATACCTATCTTTAATATTAATTATTGATCTATTTGTTTTCAAAGTGTGGAATAAATTAATCTATAAACATGTTACATTGTTGATTATACTACACAAATTGCTGATTAGATTAATCTAAAATATTCCCGCCATTCACATTCAATGCTTGTCCTGTGATTTGACTAGCATCTTCAGAAGCAAGAAAAGCTATTGCATTTCCAATATCTCTAGGCTCTTGAGGTCTACCTAAAGGGAAATTAGATTTTATCTGAGCAAGGAAAATATCATATGGATCCATATCAGCAAAATCTGGATTTAGTGCTTTATGATTCTCGGCAATTTTTTGCCAAAATGAAGTCCATAACCTCCCAGGGCATACTGTATTAACATTTATATTAAATCTACCTAATTCAATTGCAAGTGCATGAGTAAATTGAATTGCTGCTGCTTTAGAAACTAAGTAAGGATTTAAAACATTGCCTCTCCCCTTATCTCCTACTCCTCTTGGCTTACGACCTCCCTGAGAGGAAACAATCACTATTTTGCCACTCTCTCTCTCTATCATATGTCCTTTGACAGAATCAGTAGTATTTACTAACCCCTTAACATTAACCTTATATGTAATGTCCCAATCTTGATCATTATAATCTTTACGATCAGAGAAACCTGAAGAACCTATTGCACCTGCATTAGGAATACATACATCAATCTTTCCAAATTCATTTATTGTTCTTTTAACGAACTCATCAATATCTTTTTTTATAGTTACATCAACTTTGCCGGTTATGATTTCTATACCTTTTGAAGAAAATTCAATTTCTAATTTTTTTAACTCTTCACCATCAAGGTCTGACACAGCAAGTTTAGCGCTTCTCTCGGAAAATACTTCGGCCGTGCCTTTGCCTATTCCTCTTGCTCCACCAGTTATAAATACAACTTTGTCTCTAAATTGATCTTTCATTATTTCTCCAAACTAACTAAAAAATTTATTCAATGCCTTTTTTCTGTAGTTAAATATATTCAATAAATCTCTTTTAACAAATAAATTATTTATAAGTGCCCCGCCAGGAACAATATACTCAACTTTATCAGTAATCTTAGTCTTGTCACCTAAGCTTGAGAACAAATGAACATGGTGCCATTTAATAAAAGGACCTCTTAACTGAATATCCACAAATTTATTGGGAGGGCTCCATTCCTTTATAAGACTTCTCCATCTGACAGGAATTCCATGAATTTTTAATCTATATTGGAAAATAGTGGATTCACTAATAAATGAAGGAGATTGAGACAAAATATTAAAATCTAGAAAAGGGGGAGTAATCAAATTTAAATTCTTTGCTTCAGAATAAAAATTGAAAACTTCATTTATAGAACATGGGATGTATTGCTCAGCAAATAATTTAAATCTCCATAACCCTATTCTTTTTATAGATATGTCGTTATTTATAGAATCCATTAAATAAAATTTATTTCCTAAAAATATCAAAAGATTGTGATGTTTGCTATTGATTCAATGAATGGCATTATTTATACTCCGAATTATGCACAAAACACCTAGAGTTATTTCGAAATATTGATTGCTATTGGAGAATCATTAGCTCTATTATCTGCATTTCTTTGGGGGAATTCAGGGGTTTTACTGAAATCTCTTCATGTTAATAGAAGAATATCTTTTATATTTTTGGAAAGTATAATTTCTGGAATTGTAATATTAATATTGATTTCAGTTCTTAATCAATGGAAAGAATTCACTGAATTCACTTACATTTCTGTCTTTTTCGCAATACTAGCTGCCTCAATTAACCTCGCTGGCTCAGTTTTTTATATTTATACAATTAAACATGTAAAAGTTGGAATGGGGTTCGTCATTATAAACAGCCTTTTTCCATTATTTTCAATTATTGGTAGTATCTTTTTTCTTGGAGATAAATTATCTCTACCAATTTACATAGGGGCTATTTTTATCCTTATAGGAATATCAATAATTGCAATCAAACGAGATTCCAGTTTTAGTTTCTTAGAGCAAGGTTCTCGTATGAAAGTAGCAATAATTTTTTGCACTTTAACCCCTCTTTCATGGGCAATTGGGGCATTAATCATGGATAGGCTATTAGATTATCATTCAGTTCTCCCTTTAGTATTCATAAGGGCAATAAATACTTTTGTCATATGTGTTGGGTTATCCATTATTATCAAAAAAGTTTCTTTTAAAGTTCAAAGGAGTGAAAAAAAATTAATTTTTGCATCATTCCTGACTACAGGAGCAATGCTAGGATGGTTTACAAGTCTTAGTTTATCAGAAGCTGCTCTTACAGTTATATTAGGTAGTAGCGCCCCTATTTTTGCTCTATTTGGAGGATGGTTATTTCTAAAAGAGAAGATCAATTTAGCAAGTTTCTTTGGAATTGCTTCTTGCCTTATTGGAGTTATAATAGTTATCTTATAATTAGACTAAATTATCAATCCATTTGCTCATTAATATTCTTAAAATGGATAATGTTAATGCGGCCAAAAAAACGAAACTTGCGTTGCCAAATGTTACACCTCCAAGAGTTAAACCTAACAAACATCCTGCAGCAGGAGCATGTTCACAATTTAGTATCCCCATAAATATAATTAGCAACCCTAAACTTATTGATGAATAGAGGTACAAAAATACTAATGAAACTTCTTGTGTGTCAGGGAAAATTAACCCAAATATAAATGATGCCAAGGCTGAGATTAGAATTGCTATCGAATGCCCTCCCATAACTCTGCGTGTTTCAGAAGCATACGAATGAGGTGCAAAGAATATAAGTGCAGCAGTCCCTGCAATTCCAGCGATTATTGCCCCATCTGTAATACTGCCTTCAAATAATAAAATAAAGAATAAAGCAACAGACGCAAAAAAAGATTGCATTAAATATTTTTTTCTCTTGGATTTGAATCCAGGATCAATCAAGTGGAATTCTCTATCAAATTTTAATCTAATTTTCATTTTATCCATTTATTTCGTAATGTAGCCTGATTAAATCTATAATAAACATTATGAAAAAGTTAATTATCTTACCAGTAACAATTATAATATTTATGATAATAATATATATTGGACTGTCTTTATATATTACTGACCTAGCCTACGACGCTAAAAGAAATTTTCCTGAAGAAAATCCATCTGACTACTCATTAATTTATGAAGATGTGTCTTTCAAATCATATAGCAAAGATGATATAGAGTTAAAAGGGTGGTGGATACCTCATGGAAGCAATGAAAAAGGTGAAGCAATAATTTGGATCCATGGGCTGGATGCCGAAAGAAGTGGAGGAGAAGGAAAGTTGGAGATGATGAAGGAAATTAATGAAATGGGCTATTCATTGCTTACTTTTGATCTAAGAGGGCATGGAGAATCTGGCATAGCACCACTTGGATTAGGTGTTCGAGAAAAAGAAGACATATATGGTGCAATGAAATTTCTATATGATGAAAAAAATATTAGTAAGGTTGGTTTATGGGGGATAAGTTACGGTGCTGTAGTTGCAATTGATGCTGGAATTAACGAACCTAACCTTGGCCCAAATATTGTGGGAATAATGGCTGACACTCCATACTTCAGTGTACTTGAACTATTAACTAAAGAGGTTTCAGATAGGACTCCGATACCAAAGTTTGTTGCAGAACTATTAAAATTTGGAATTATACAAAGCGGGAAAATGCTTCACGGGATGGATATAAACGACGTGCCTGAATCTATGGCCAATAATGATAAAATTGATTTTCCAATTTTAATTACTTCTTGCAAAACTGATGAAAGGGTGCCAGAGAGTCATCCAAGCAGAGTATACTCTTTCTCTAGAGGATCTTCTGAATATCACATTTTTGATAAATGCGAAGATCATGGTGAAGCTTATGAGACAAATAAGAGTAGGTATATGGATTTATTCAAAAAATATTTTTCCAGCAGATTTTAATAAGTATCTAGAAATTTATCGTATAATTTAATTATGGAAAAAGAACAGAAATGTGTGCTATGCGATCTGCCACAGAAAGATCACAAAACAAATATGCATATATTTGGGGTGCAAATCGGATGTCCTTGGGATGGAATTAAGTCTAAAAAATCAAAGAGGAAGAAGATTTCAAAAAAATAATTCCATTGGAACTAAGTTAAAAATATTTTCTCTATCTTGCTCCGTAAAAATTTTCAATTTTTTTACACCTTCAAGTGCACTCCTATACCCTTCCCTATTAGAAACAGGAGGGAAGTCACTTCCCCACATCATATGATTAGATCCAAATGAATCGAGAGTCATTTTAATTAAATTATTACTGTCGAAATCAAATGGCATATCATTACTTAATGGATAAGGCCTATTATTTAATTCTCCTAGTCCAGGTATTTTGATAAAAAGATTTTCAAATCTAGATAAATCAAGTACTGAACTATACTTTAGTAGACCTTCACAATTAACATCTGAATTTTCAGATGTAGAATATTCACCTACTCCGGCGAGATGCTCAATTATAAAATTTGTACTTCGTGCATTTTCCACTAGTTTTTTAAACCCTAAAGAAGAAAATTGATCCAATGTCCCGGCTACACTTGCAACTAAATTTAAATCTCCAAGAAATTTACAAAATTCTATCCCTGAACTTAAAAATAAATCTTCATAATCCAAATATATTCTTATTCCAGAAGCACCATTTTTTTTGACTTCTTCTGCTTGGCGCATCTTTTTGTTGTTCCACTTTATAATAGGAACTACACTTAATTTATTGGGATATTTTTTTAAGCAATCAAATATATATTCATTGCCAGAACCGTAATGTTGTATAAGAACAGCTCTCTGAACATTGTTTAGCTCCAATTGTGCTAATAACATTTCCAAAGGCTCAAACCAATTTATACCTGCATGACAATGTGTGTCTACAATCATTTACCTAGTCCCTAAACAAGAATGTAATATATATTATATAAATGAAAAAAATCTATTTCACTTTAATAATAACTTTATTTTGTCTATCTTGTCAGGAACAGACTGAATTTCAAAAATTATTCAATGAAGAACTTTATGCTAAATCATTTTTTTCTTCTCTAGATTTAAAAACTGTCTCTTCAAATTCATTTAAGAATGATGAGTTAACAAGATTTACTCTTATTAGTCACTTGCCTAGTAATAACGAAGAATTAACAAAAATTCGTATAAATAATGGGATGCAAATCGACAGATTAACTTTATCAGGCAAAGAAATTGAATCTATGAAAGGAAATTTTAATTCATTTGTTTCATCGGGAAAATTCGAATGCTATTTTTTCATGGATACTGAATATCCTGAAATAGATACTTCTGAAACTCACAATATGTGCGATCAAATGTCTTCTAGTTTAGACCTATTTTTAGGAGACAACCAAATGAAATTATTTGGAGTGCACACAATTATTGATGGGGAACAATTTACTGAACACAATGGAGAAACAAGAAGATATACAAAATATTTCAGCATTCATATGTTAGATAAAAAACCAGATGAATCATTAGTCTCTAGTCTAACTAAAACTTTTTTCCAAGAAGAAACTTTGAACGATATAAGAGTAGTAGGAAATAATATTTTGCAATGCAATCTCAAAGTCACCTCTGTATCTGACCCAGACTCTAGCGGATGTGATGAAATAGAAAAATTATTATTAACTGCGACAAAATGATCACATTAATTCTTTAGCCATTTCGATATTTCTGTAATGGATTTAGGAATTTCTGCAAATTCTTTCATTTGGCCTATCATAATTTCTATCATGCCTTCCACTCTGCCCCTTGAATCATAATAATTAGAAATTTTATTCCTAGAAAATCTTTTATAAGCTGATTTATAATCCCTTGGCTCTACTCTGTGATATATATTCATTAAATCAATAACAGATCTGTTTTTAATTGAAAAAAATGTTTTAGATTTTCTAAATTCTTTACGTAATAATGGCAATGAATATCTCTTAATTCCAAAGCCAACCAAGTCACATCCTTTAAGATGTTTCGAAATTGATTCAGAATAGTTAGAAAAAGGCTTCTCATTCTCTAAAATTTTATCATTAATACCATGTATTTTAGTTGCCTCTTGGGATATCTTTATCCCGGGATTAATAAGGTTAGTTACAAAAATCTTTGTACTATCTGGCAATATTTTTATTGTAGAAATTCTTAGAATCCTTGCAGAATTTAAATCTAAACTAGTTGATGCTAAATCTAGAAATACTATAGGATTAACCAAGTTAACAAAATCATTAAACATCAGAATCCTTATAAATGGATATAGATAAATTTAGAAAAGTAATAAACATAGCCAATGAATCAATATATCTTTTTGTTGTTTTTTCAATCCCATTAATTTTTTCTCCTGAAGAATTTTTTGGTTTTTATCAACTTCCTAAAGAATCTATACTACATTTCGGGGCAAACCTTTTATTAGTATTACTTCCTGTTATATTTATTTTAAATCCTCGTCAATTTATTTCAAACATACTCAACAATCGTTTAATTCTATATTCAGTCTTATTTATACTTTTTTCATACGTAATTTCTACTTTATTCTCTATCACAATGTTAGGTAGTCTTTGGGGCAGAGAGTATGGAATGTCTAGTTATTCTTTGCAATCTTTTTTCTCTTTTTCAGTCATATCAATAAGTATAATAACTACTAATTTTGAAAAATCTCAAATTAAGAGAATATTCTTAACTATTTTTGCTAGTTCAACTCTGGTTGCAGTTATTGCTATACTACAAAATTTTCTTCCAAATATATTCCAAACTTTTACTTTTTATCAACAAAACAGAATTGTAGGAACGCTGGGTAACCCAATTTATTTAGGATCATTTCTTCTAATTGGTAATTTATTATCAATAATTTATTTTTATGGATTTTCAGAAATTAACACTAAGAATAAATATTATTACTTTTTATTTTTATTAGCCTCAACTATTCAAATTAGTGCTATCCTTCTATCTCTAAGCAGGGGTCCGGGTTATTCTTTCTTAATTGGGTATGTGGGTATTGCTATTGCATATTATTATCTCAAAAATAGATCTATAAAAGATTCAGTTATTTTATTTTTAACTCCTTTATTGATTAGTTTAATAATCTTAAGTATCCCTAAATATAGTGCTGAAGAAGAATATTTTGACCCAGGAGTTGAAAGATCTGGAAGCTTGTCAAAAGAACTCGAATTATCAATAGATATAGAATCAGGAGTTAATATACTTTCTCCAAACTCATTTAACTATAGAGGAGAAAACTGGATAGGTGCTTTCAAAATATTACAAAATTGGCCTACGGTTTTGGACAATTCAAATTCTAATTATTTGAGAGCATTTGTTGGGTATGGGCCTGATACATATGTTTATATATACCCAATAACAGTACCAATTCAAGAAAGAATTATTATTTCTTCTCATGCTCATAATTTATTTTTTAATATTTTAATAGAGAATGGCATTATAGGATTTGCATCAATACTTTTTCTAATTTGGGTGCTGTTTAATAAATTAAAAGTTAAGTTCCTGTCATCTAATAATTCATTAAAGTTTATTACTCTTTCTTTAGGAATAATTGTTGTTTCAAGATTTATTGAACAGATGTTAGGGTTAGCTGCTATAAATGATCTTCTATATTTTTACTTATTAATTACTTTAATCTCGTTAATTACTAAAGAAAAATATGAAAGCAAAATTAATCTTAATTATGAATCAGCACTCTTTAAAAATGGATTAATACTAATAATATCTATCAGTGTTGCTTTATCAACAGTACTCATTATAAAAGATTACAATTCTACATTATCCGGGTTTTATTTTGGCAGAGGAATATCACAAATAAACAAAGGTGAAATTGATGAAGGTATAAGAAATTTAGATAGCGCAAGACAACTGAATAAACGTTCAGAATATATACAGACTGAACTATTTAAAATCTCTTATAAGGTTTATAACTATGAAAACCAAAGAGACTCACTAAAGGCAGGAGAATTGCTTCCTGTAATGTACTCAACTCTAATTGAACATGAAACTCTGGAACCTTATGCTTTTAATACCCAAAATTTTCTTACACAGGTGACTTGGAATATGTCCTTGAGAGAACCTGAAGTTTTTAGGGAAGAAGCAATTGGTAGATATATAAGACTTAGAAATTTAATGCCACAATATTTGAATCCTCAAGAAATTTTAGCAAATGTCTTAGTTGGTGTTGGTGAAATAGATCTAGGAAAACAAGAAGCTGAACTTGGAATAAAAATGGCTGAATCAAGAGATCTATGGACCCCGCAAAGTTGGTGGGTATTAGGTGAAGTAGAGAAGATAAATGGAGATTTAAATCAAGCAATCGAAGCATTTGAAAAATCAATATTTCATTCTCAGCGAAAAATTGATGACTACGATTCATTTGAAAACCGTGCATATGCTTTCCTTGTATTATCCCACCAATCATTAGCATTGATATATGAATTTACAGACATAGAAAAGGCACTTTTTCATATTGGAGAAGCACAAAAGCATGCCTATAATTCTGGAAATGTTCTTCTATTAGAGAGAAGATTCCAGTAAATTGTTTATTTTTTTTCGATTTATTAATAAGAAGTATAGAATTTGATATTATCTTTATTTTGCCGAGGTGGCGG
>CESD01098523.1_pt1 | contig 17732 bp, 13 predicted proteins | sample 531191 | NCBI WGS metagenome assembly CESD01 (sample SAMEA2622021, study PRJEB7988) | marine metagenome | biome: marine biome (ENVO:00000447); feature: deep chlorophyll maximum layer (ENVO:xxxxxxxx); material: "saline water (ENVO:00002010), including plankton (ENVO:xxxxxxxx)" | depth 188 m
ATGCTGGAAACGAAGTGGATTTGATCTTTAGAAATAATGATAAATTTATTGAAGCAAAAAAATCTTCAAAATTTTTAATTGGTAATAAAAAATTAGATAGGTCAGATAAAATTAAATTCGTAAACTTTGAAGGGTTGTCCCTAGAACGTGATGACTTGTTGTTAATTGCGTTGCCAAGTTCAGAAATTAAAGAAAATCTTCAAAATATACAAAATAAATTAAATGATAAAATCACAATAATATCTGCCTCAAAAGGATTATCAGAAGATGGCAAAACCTTGACTAGAATGATTTCTTCAGAGACTAATATCAATCGCTCTCAAATAGGAGTAATGACTGGTCCAAATCTAGCTACTGAAATAATAGAAGGCAAGCCTGCAACAACACTTTTGTCATTTTCCAATTTAGATAAAGCAAATTCTTTCAGAAATGATTTTTCAAGTGATAATTTTAGGGTCTATAGTGGGGATGATGTAATAGGAGCTGAAATTGGAGGGGCATTAAAAAATATAATTGCTATAGGCTCAGGAATAATAGATAAACTAAAACTTGGTAATAATGCGAAATCTGCATTCATTACAAGAGGTTTGAGAGAGATTACAAGATTTGGAATTTACCATGGAGCAAAGGAATATACTTTCTATGGTTTATCAGGTATAGGAGATTTGTTTACTACATGCTCCAGTGATCTTAGTAGAAACTGGCAACTCGGATATAATCTGGCTTCTGGTATTACTTATCGAGAATTCAAAACTAAGACAAAATTAACTATTGAGGGAGCAAATACAACTAAAATAGTAAATATGATTTCTAAAAAAGAAGGTATCGACATGCCAATAACTAACATGACATATAAAGTTTTAGAAGAAAACTATGATCCAGAAATTGCTATAAAAGAATTCATGAATAGAGACCTTTCACAAGAAAGAAATTAACTTAATTTATTTTCAATTAAATATCTTAACAAAGTGCAAGAAACTATTGCTGCGGTATCAGACTTTAACACCGAATCACCTAAATTTACTATTCTAGACCCTGAGTCTCTTGATAAATTAATCTCATCTTCAGAAAATCCACCGACCGGGCCTATAAAGATAGACAAACTAGAATCTTTGTATTCGTTTAAATTGATATCACTAAGAGGCTCTGAACCCTTAATATTTTCATAAAACAAAAAAGGGTTACTTAAATTCTTATCCTTTAATAGGTTTACAAATTTTTCTATATTTCTAATATCTGGAACAAAATTCTTTCCTGATTGCTCAGCAGATTCTTTGGATATATTTCTAAGCCTATTAATCTTATTGTCACTTAAAGAGATTACATCTTTTTTTTGAGATCTCTCTGTAATTATGGGGGTAAAAGATGATATTCCTAATTCTGTTAATTTTTCGACAGTTAACTCCAATTTAGAACTTTTAATTACCGATTGATATACGTCGATTTTTAGATTGCTCTCTAAAACATTTTTCTGAGAAATCACTTTTGCATTTAACCTGATATTACTGTTTTCAACATTAATTTTGGCAATTGCATTCAAACCCTTCCCATTAAAAACTTCTACCAAATCACTACTTTTCATTCTTAAAACATTAATAATCTGATGAGAAATTTCTTCACTAAATTCTATAAATTCTGAATCCTTATTTAATTCTTTCAAAAAAAATCTATTCATTATTTTTTTGAGCCACAATTGCAGCCCAATCTCCAGATTTAACACGTTCAATAATTTTAAAATTAAACGAGCTAAATATTGACTCTATTTCTTCTAAATTTTCAACTAGAATCCCAGAAGCTATAATCTTTTTTTTAGGCAAAACAATATTGCTAATATTAACTAAACCTTCTCTAAATAAGAACGAATTTAAATTAGCGATTACTAGATCTGGAGAAAAATTAATATCTAAATTCTTTATCAAATCTTGCTTTTCTATTTCAATTCCTTTGCTTAATTCAGAGTCTTTAGCATTTTTCTTTGAGGCTAATACTGACTCTTCTTCAACGTCTATACTGAAACAATGGTAAGCTCCGATTTTCAGTGCTACTAACCCAAGTATTCCAGACCCACATCCTAAATCAACTACTTTATTGTCTTTAATTACATGTTTTTTCAACAAGGAGATACACATTTTTGTAGTTGGATGATGCCCTGTTCCAAATGCCATAGAGGGTTCAATAATTACCCATTGATAATCTCTGAATTTATTTATTTGGTCCTTAAATGGAAGTATTACAATGTCATCTATAATTATTGGATCAAATTTTTGTTTTTCCCAAATTTCCGAACTAATTTCAGTAATATTAATATTAGATAAATTAAAAACTCCACTAAACAAGGAAAGTCCAGAATTTAAATTATTCTCTAGTTCTTTAGAATTCTTTTCTTTAGGGACATACCCTGAAACTATACTTTCTTTATTAATACCTTCTTCTGGGTCTCCTTCTTTTTCAACAACCACACTTCCATGCAAAAACCTTGAAAACATTTGCACGACGGGCTCTACAAACTCTTCAGATACTACAACGCTATATTTAATCCAGTTATTTTTATTTGAACTCAATTAAAACCTTAAATTAATTTCCGCTTATAAATTTTCTGAATATTCCTTTTGATTTTTTCTTATCACTGTTTTCAGATAAATTTTTAAATTCTATAATCTTGTCTTTTTCTTCACTTGAGAGATCCTTAGGAATTGCCACTTTTATGACATTAATTTGGTTTCCTCTTGAAGATCCTCCTATATCCGTAAAGCCTTTACCTTTAATTTGTATTATATCTCCATTCTGTGTTCCAGAAGGTATAGATACTTTCTGAAAACCATCTAAAGTAGGAACCTCTAAGTTATCACCTAGGATAGCTTGCGTTACATCTAATTCTAGTGTCAATAATACATCCTTTCCTCTTCTAGAAAAATATTCGTGATCTGGCACATTTACTTTAATAAATATGTCTCCTTTCGCGGACCCAATGCCACCAAACTCTCCTTCTCCAGACAACTTTATAGTGTCTCCAGGAGATACTCCTCTAGGAATTTGGACAGAAATATCTTTCTTTTCTAGTTCTGCACCTTTTCCAGAACAAATTGAACATTTTTCCTTAACTGTTTTTCCCATCCCTGAACAATCTGAACATATACCAGATTGAGCAAACTGCCCAAAAATTGTTTTTTGAACCCTTTTAACTTGACCAGAACCCCTACAGGTATTACACGTAATTATATTTGATTGATCTTTAGCCCCAGAACCTGAACAACTCTTGCACTCTCCAATACGTTCCACATGTATATTTTTCTCTACTCCAAATGCAGACTCTTGAAATGTTATAGACACCTCTTTATGTAAATCTCTTCCTTTTCTTCTTGAAGAAGATTTAGATGATTGACTGCCTCCGAAAAAAGCGTCAAAAATATCACCAAATCCTCCAAAATTACTAAAATCAAAATCTTGGAAATTTGCTTTAACTCCATCATGTCCAAATTGATCATAAGATTGCCTTTTCTCAGGATCACTAAGAACTTGATAAGCTTCATTGATTTCTTTAAATCTAGCCTCAGCACCCTTATCTTTATTTCTATCCGGGTGAAATTCTAACGCCAACTTTCTAAAAGCCTTCTTTATTTCTTCTGGTGTTGCATTTTTCCCAACACCCAATATGTCATAATAATCTCTTTTGGAACTCATTATTTTTAGGAATTATTCATATTAGATTAACTAGTATAGATTAAGTATTATTATAAAGTACAAAAGTAAAAAAAATAACTTAATTACATATAAGGAGATAAATGAGAATATCTTGGATTTCAGATTCGGGCTTGAGAATAGAAACCTCCCAAGGTTTAATCCTTTATAATCATACCTCAGACTCACTATCTAAAGATTCCCAAAAGGATGAAAACACTATAGCTATATTCCGTAATGAAGAAAGTAAAAATGTTTCTAAAAATAAAATATCTGACTCAACAGATATAATTTTTGAGCCTGGTGAATATGAAATTAATGGAATACCTATACAAGGTCAAGCTGTAAAACTAAATACTGAGAATCTTGATGAAAGTACTACAATTTATTCTGCGATTAGTGAAAATTTATGTATTTGCTTTGTGCAAGATATTAATAAAATTACAATTCCGGCTTCTGTTTCAGAGGCTATAGGAAAGGTAGATATTCTAGCGTTGATTTGTAATCCGACTTCTGAAAACACAACAGAATCAATTAATTCATTAGTAAGTTCACTCGATCCTCAGGTATTAATACCAATAGAAAATAATTCCAAAGGTGAAAATTCAGAAATATACCAAAAATTGATTAAAGAACTAGGTCATCAGGCCGAAGAAGCAATAGCTAAGGTAAACATAACAAAATCAGGGCTCCAAGAGACTCTAAAGGTATTGAACCTTAGAAAAACGTCTTTATAGCCTTATACGGGCTAATATAGGCTTTCTGAACCTACTTGATAGAGATATTAACAGCCCTAGAACAAATATAGAGAATAGAGATATAGATGATGCTCCTCCGCCTCCAGAACATCCTCCGCCTTCAGCAACAGGTGGAGCAGGTGCATCTTCAACTTTATTTGCAGATAACGGCTCAACCTCAGAAGGTGTTGGCGTAGCAACAACTATAATAGTTTCTGGCTTAGGAGTAGGTAAAGGTTCAGGTGTAGGCGGAACAGGTGTTGGAACTGTAGTTTCTTTTATTTCAAAAGCAGGAAAAAGGAAATTTGCATCACTTACAAATTGATTTGGCTGAAATGGAACTGTAGTAATACTGTCATTTCCTTGTATAACAAGCCTCATAGGTTGATCAACATAGTTTATAGTAATAGGGTTTATTGAAATAGAATATTTACCGTCCTTTGTTTCGACAGTATCAGAAATATAATCTTGGATCTGCGCATAAACCTTTACTCCATCTGGAACAACATCAGAACCTATTACGATTTGGCCAGAATATAAACTTGGATTAATAGTAGGCATAGGGGTTGGAGTTGGCGGAACAGGTGTTGGAGTAGGCCTAGGTATAGTATTCACTACTAAATTAAACGTCACATTCATACAGTTGCTTAACCTGCATCCATCAGCAGCAGTAGGTAAAAATGCTAAAGATTCAGTGGCCTTAATTCCACCTACATAAATATCAAAGATAACTTTTCCAGGAACACCTGGACCAATATCTATATGATATTTACCAGGAATATCAGCGCCAAATACAGTTGAAAACTTAAAATGCCCTTCTTCTAAAGCAGCATTCTTACCATCTATATTCAAAGATTGTGCCTGACTAATAAATTCTACTTCTAAATTACTAATGCCAGTATCAATATTTTCTAGTTTCTGACCTATTACAGTAACGCTACCTTGATAATGCACAAACTCAGGCAAGAAATTAAAATCCATACTTGGAGCTGTCGTATGATTATCTGCGCTAATGTTAATAGCAAATATACTAAAGATAACTATTGAAATTAATGTAGAAAGGTATCTAAATTTATATGTTTTTATATTCATTAGTATCAATTATAGCAAATGAATAAATTATCCCGTCAAATTTATACAAAAAAGAAAGAGCCCTCACAAGAGGGCTCTTTCTATAAAGTCTATCTAATTAATAGATCCTTACGGAGAAGGTGGTACGATCGGTAAGATCGATCCATCTGTCCTAGGAACTACATAGATCCACAATCCTTGACCAGTGGTTACGTTAGTACCAGAGGCCACTTCTGTGAACTTAAGGTTAGTAGTATCGTAGCTGTACACGATATCGTGTCCACCTGCGCTACCATCAGTTAAGTCACCGAAGTATAAGGTTTGAGTTGTAATCGCTGTACCATCGCTACCTTCAGTATTAGCTCTAGATACATCTGAAACTCCTACGAAGTTCCAGCCAGCCACTGTAGGGATAGTTACCACTGCTGGAGGGGAACCTGCAGATGGTTCAACCGGACCTACCAATGCAACTGATTGGCTTTCGAAGTTGTTGTTGTGTACCCAATAACCATGACCTGAATGTATCGCAGCCAATGATCCAACGAATTTACCAGAACCTGAGTCCTTAGTAGCACTTGACCATGTGTGATCAGAGTACGAAAGAACCATATCTACACCAGTGTTCGAGAACACTGAGTCGATAGCAGGATCCACTGGATCCGACGGTACTGATTTAGCGTTCCAACCAGCGAGTAGACTCATCTTGAAGTCTTTTCTAGCTGCAACACTGAATGATTTACTTGCTTCACTACTTGCGTTTCCAGCAAAGTCAGTGGCTTTTGCAACAATCTTGTGCGTGCCAGCTGTTAATGCTGTAGACGGTACGTAGTAGAATTTCTTGTTATCTGTAGTAGATAACGAAGCGCTAATGTCTACTCCATCCAAAGTAGCTGTATTAATAGTTACCTTGTTATCTTCACCAGTGCTGTAGTCAAGTACAATGTACGGCTTAGTTTGCGTAGTTGTAGATGCTTCAGCTGGAGTAATTGACAATGCAGGAGCAGTATCGTCTAAGTTGAATACTAAGTAACTCGCAGTAGACGAAATTGATCCGTGAATTGTTATGTTAGCTGCTGTTGCCTTATCTTTAGCAGTTACTACAACAGTCTTATCACCGTCTGTTCCTGGCGTACCAGATGCAGAAGTAATAGTGTACTTGAATGTCTTAGTGCCTTGAGCAGTCATAGAAGCATCCAAGATTACACCTGCAGAAGTTGCATCAACTGTAGAAGTTGAAGCAGGAGTATGAGCATCACCATTTCCGTCAACAGTGAATGAATCCACTGGAGGATCTGCTGATTTGTTCAAAGTCCTAATGTTGTAGTCATCGATTTCAAGCATCGAAGATCCAAATCCACAAGTACTTACAGCGCCACAAGCACCAGCATAACCAGTTGTGGTTGCACCAGAGTTGTCTGCACCAGCCTTGGCCATACCAAGGTCATAGACGTCCACCTTAGGGTTAGACACTAGTTCCTCATCTGTCGTAACTGTAAGAACCATAGTGGTCTTAGTTAAGTCAGCTGTAGTTTCTAATGCACCTGTACCTGTACCTGAACCACCACTCAATGTAGCAGTAACAGTAGGGTGAATCTTGTCAGTTGCGTTTGCTAGAGAACCTGTAGACGTAGAGTTTCCTGCTATGTCTGATACAGATCCAACAAGCGCCACTTTAGGAGTGTTGTCAGCTGACATTGAAGCACCTAGTGTTAAGAACACTTGAGTAGGCAAAGCTGTTTGTATAACAGCTTCAGTAGGTGTATGTGTAGTTCCGTCATCAAATGTGATTTGGAAGTCAGTAGCATCGATGTCTGTGATATTACCATCAAACTCTACAACTAGAGCGTTAGCTTTTGTTGAAGTGTGTTTGTGAGTCTTATTAGCAGAATCGATACTAGTATCCCACCACCAGCCAGTGTATGCAGCTGAAAGTGATGGAAGTTTTTGGTCAATCTTAATGTGGTGTGCACCATATTTCTCTAACACACCAGCGTTAGCAGAAGATGATGAGTCTGAGTAACCTACGTTACCAGCCAAGTCAGTAGCTACCGCCTGGAAGTCAATCCAGTGGTTCACAGGAGTATTAGCTCCTAGTGGAAGCGCTGTGCTTGGAGTGTAAGTGTAAGTCAAACTTGATACACCATCACTTGAAGTGCCTCTGTTAACAGTAACAGAAGATGCAGTTCTTGAAGTAGTGTCATCACCAGTAGACGAACTAAGGGTAATGTCACCGCCAGTAAGAGTGAAGATTGCAGCTGTTAGCCAATCACCACCAGCACCTTCGTCATTACCAGTAGCATCATGTAATGCACTAGTAACCATAACGTCGATACCGTTAGTAGCACCAACCGATCCATCCTCACCAGTACCATTATCAGTCTCTGAACCTTCCTGAACAATTAGTAGAGCTCCACTTACATCTAGTCCACTGGCAGCTTCAGTAGCTGTCACGCTAAATGCAGGAGTCCTTGTCTGATTCTCAGAACTGTGTGCAGGAGAGTTAATAGCAACTGATGGTACAGTCGCGTCAATTTTCGCTGTTACTTGTCTCTTTTGAGAAGTGTTAGAGTCGGCGTCAACTGCGTCTACGTATTCAGCGTAAACAGTTCCACCGTCTTTAACTGCCAAAGTAGAAGTTACTGAGTGAGCTGCTCGACCAGCACCAGTAGCACATTCTGCCGCACAAGGCGTTAGAGCATTTGTGTTACCGTAGCTGCCCATATATACAGTATCAGCATCATTAGTAGTAGCGTTGTTAGCAGCCATACCTAGAGGCATAGCAGTGTTTTCGTTATCAAACACGTTAACTAGACCATTGAATACACCAGTGTTTCTACCAGTCTCTGTCAATAGAATGCTTATAGCGTTTGAAGACGAAACAACACCACTCCATACTTTAGCGGTAGTTGTGTTAATTCTTGAAGTCTTCCACTGTACTAGTCCAGCAACGACAGCAGTGTTATCAGATTCACCTGTTAAGCTCTCGTCAGCATCGTTACCATTTCCTGGTTGCCAGTTCATCGCCTCAGCTTCCGCTAAGTCACCAGTACCAGTTTGTACAGTAATAATTGCAGGAACTCCATTAGCAGGATCACCAGAGTTTCCAACTGAAAGTGCAATTAATGAACTTGTAGTTGAAGAACATTTTGGTGACTTGTTGAAGTTACCCATGTTAGCGTCTGGAGCTAGAGCCTTGTCTGACAATGTCATGTCAGCTTTGTGACCGTCTCTACCTAGAGCAACTGTACCAGCTGTTGCATCAGTAATAACGTTAGCTGATGTAGCACCAGTTGGACCATTTGCTATTGTAGTTCCGTCTAGAAGAGAGTCTGCAGTTGCTCTGGCAGTCGGTGAGTATGTTCCATCATAGAATGGAGTTGGTATACCATCGTTGTCAGTTGCAGCTCCTTCAGAATAACCTGATCCTAACCACCTACATGCAAATGTAAGGTCGGAACCAGTTATAACTCCGTCGCTGTTTGTGTCAATAATTGGGATAGCGTACTCATTTATAGCATCATTAGCTTCCTGATAATTGGTAATTAATGTACTAGATGAAGAGTGTCCACCCTTTAGGATGACGATCGTACTCTTAACAACAGCGCTGTTAAGGTCAGAATCGACAACCTCGATTACAAGTTGGTTAGACCCAGTCATGACGTGCCTACCAGTAGAAGTGTAAGTAGCATAAAGGCTCTTACCCGCTCCTACATAAGTAGGTGTAGTTCCACCATAAGTTGAGGCCAACTTGCTTGGGCTCGAAGCAGTTGACAGTTTAGACCAATTGTTTACCAAGTTGATCTTTCCTGTTGCTGCCGCTTGAGCCGTATCGGTTTGTTGATTGAATCCTATGATAGACGCAACTACCAACATCATGGCAGCTAATCCACCCAGGACTCTTGCAGAGATGATATTTTTCACTCTGTTTTCCCCCTTTACCTTTTTCCGGATTACTCTGGACATAAAGTCTAAAGTCTCCTTTTTAATCCCTACGTGCCAGTTAAAAATCCGGACACGATACGGTTTTGTTTATAAAGCTTATTTAATTTTTGCGACTATTTCAGTTAGTTTTACTTAAAGAGGCTTCTGATTAATCCTAGTCGCAACTAGAAAAACCAGACAAATCGCCTGCTTATCGTTCAGATAATTTCATAACATACAGTGTATGTCAAGTAATCCTCACTAACATTTTAAATTATTTTTTGATTCTGATTATCGAAGTAGTTCCAAAGCTAGCTATTCTTTGAGATGCTTCTTTAATCAAAATTAGGTTAAGAATATAAGTTATCCAGACTAATTGTCAACGATAAAACTTAAAAAAATTTGAAAAAAACAACAAAAAACGGTTTTTTTTGTGATTTTTGTTAATTTTTTTACAAATTAAGGGCTTTTGAAGAGAAATTTAGTCTTTTATCCAACTCTCGACTTTTAAGAATTCTTTATTAGATGGTGTTTTCCCCATTGCATTAAGGATCTTCTGCGTCAAAGCAGTTGGGTCAGAAGATGCATCTGAATGAGAATTGGAAAGAGCAATCATTCTTCTGAGTAGAGTGACTTGCTTCATTGTAAACTCATCAAGCAAATTAGCTTCATTTCTTGTTCCGCTCTTTGAAATTTCTATTGCTGGCCATACTCTTTGTTCAGATAACCTTCTATCCAAATGAAGTTCCATGTTACCTGTGCCTTTAAATTCTTCATATATCAAATCATCAAGTCTGCTGCCTGTATCAACAAGGCATGTTGCAATAATTGTTAAACTCCCTAGTTCTTCAAAATTTCTAGCAGCACCAAAAAATTGTTTAGGAGGGTATAGCGCTAGAGGATCCATACCTCCTGATAAAGTTCTTCCGCTGCTCTGAGTATTGAGATTATGGGCTCTTGCAAGCCTAGTTAAACTGTCAAGGAGCACAACTACATCTTTTCCTGATTCAACTGCCCTCTTTGCTTCAACCATAGATCTTTCTGCGGTTTTACAATGATCTTCAACAGGCTCGTCAAATGTAGAACTGAAAACTTTACCAGATACTGACCTTACCATGTCAGTAACCTCTTCAGGTCTTTCACCTATTAATGCAACAAATAATTCTACTTCAGGATGATTTTCACTTATACCCCTGGCGATTTCTTTTAACAAAATTGTTTTCCCTGCTTTAGGAGGGGCCACAATCAAAGCTCTTTGCCCTTTCCCTATAGGAGAAAATATATCTATTAATCTTGAAGAAAAAGGTTTATTGCCGGTTTCTAATGTAAGTCTTTCATTTGGATAAATAGGAGTCAGTTTTTCAAAATTAGGTCTTTGCTTCATTTGAGACGACTCTGGGTCATAGCCATTTACCATTTCTACTTTTGTTAGGCCATAATATCGTTCTTTCTCTTTTGGTTGCCTTACTTGACCTGCTACCTTATCGCCTTTCCTTAAACTAAATCTTCTGACTTGAGACTGAGAGACATATATGTCATCTTTGTTATCTTCTGTGTCAGGGTTTCTCAAAAAGCCATACCCATCGCTTAATATATCTAGTATTCCGAAGCCAAGGAGTAGATCTTCTTCTTGTGCAAAATGAGATAAAACGGGAAGGACTACGTTAACTCTATCGCCCATATCTGCGTCAGGCAAATAACTAACTCCCGACTTTTCGGCAAATTTGACGACTTCATCAACCGACATATCATCAACGCCATGCCTTTTTAAAATTCCGACATCTGAAGTTGATACAGATGATAATTTAGTATCTGCGTCTTTCTTAGTTTTAGTTGTTGTTTTTTTTGTACTTTTTGGTTTAGGTGTTGCCAATTTATTATTTCCTGTATTGAAAAATTATTTATTGAAAAAAATTTCTTTTGTTGAGTTTCATGATTTAAGAAAATTGGAACCAAATAAAAAAGAAATTTCGTAATTGGTAGTATTATCTTCACATAATTTTATTTGGGTTGCAAATTTTACAATTCTTAGACTATTTAATTAATCTGATCTGGTCACCAGTTATTACAGCATTAATTGCAGCAGATATAAATCCATTAAATAAAGGATGAGGCTGATCTGGCCTAGATAAAAATTCTGGATGAAATTGACTCCCAATCATAAAAGGGTGATCGCTGACTTCCATTATCTCAACTAATTTTGCATCGGGCGAAATTCCGCTAGGTACTAATCCTTTATCTTCGAGTCTTTCTTTATAGTCGTTATTTACTTCATATCTATGCCTATGCCTCTCGACAATTTCAGGAGAATCATATAATTCAGATACTTTAGAACCTTCTCTTATAATACAAGGATAATTTCCTAACCTCATGCTTGCTCCGGTTTCCTTAAGATCTTCCTGGCCAGGAATAAAATTTATGACCGGATTCTGAGACTTATCATTAAATTCTGATGAATTAGCATCTTTGAGTTTTAATACATTCCTAGAAAACTCTATAACCATGATTTGCATTCCAAGGCAAAGTCCAAGATAAGGAATTTTATTGACTCTAGCAAAATTAGCACATTCCACCATTCCATCAATTCCTCTAGGCCCAAAACCTCCTGGCACAATAATTCCAGATAATCCGCTTAACTTATTAATCACATCCCCTTCTTCAAGTTCTTCAGATAATATCCATTCAAATTGAACGTTAACTTGATGTTTAATCCCCGAATGCATTATTGCCTCTTTGACAGAAAGGTAAGAATCTTCCAAAGATGTGTATTTGCCGATAATACCAATTTGTAATGATTTCTTTTCAGACCTAATAACATTTACCATATCTTTCCAGTTATCCAAATCAGACTTATTATTATTTAGCCCTAAGAATTCAGATAACTTGTCCCCTAATTGTTGAGATTCAAGTGCTAAAGGAACTGCATATATAGTATCCAAAGTTTCTAAAGAAAAGATTCTCTCTAATTTTACGTCGCAGTGCAGAGAAAGCTTATCTTTTATACTGCTGTCTATTTCATCATCACTTCTACAAACCAAAAAATCGGGTTGGATGCCCATGCCTCTTAATGAATTAATACTGTGTTGAGTAGGTTTTGTCTTAACTTCTCCAGTAGCACCTAGTTTAGGCAAAAGGGTTAGATGCAAAAATAAAGAATTTTGCTGTCCAAATTCACTTCTTATTTGCCTGATAGCCTCTATAAAAGGTTGTCCTTCAATGTCACCAATTGTCCCTCCAACTTCAACAATCATTACTTCGCAATTACTTTTTTCAGCGGCTAAAAATATTTTCTCCTTGATGAGATTTGTAACATGAGGGATAGTCTGAATTGTCCCTCCTAAATATTTTCCATCTCTTTCATTTTCAATGATCTCTCTATATATAGCTCCAGCAGTTGTACTTGAATGTTTATTTAATTCTTCGTTTATGAATCTTTCATAATGGCCCAAATCTAAATCGGTTTCTGATCCATCAGAGGTTACAAATACTTCTCCATGCTGAAAAGGGGACATAGTTCCAGGATCAACATTAAGGTAGGGATCTAATTTCATTATAGAGACGTTAATTTTTTTATTCTTTAGAATTCTTCCAATAGATGCGGATACAATCCCTTTTCCAAGGGAACTAACAACTCCTCCTGTCACAAAGATATACTTTGTCATTACCTTGCTTGTCCTCTTAATCCCTAGAATCTAAACATCAACATTAAGCATTCTAAGAACATAAGGTATTCTCTGTCAATTATTGTTATAATTACACTTTGTCATGAATTCAGAAAATAAACATTTTGATATAAATAAAATTGCCGAACTAGCAAAGTTAAATTTAGACCCTAAAGAGGTCGATAAATTTGAGAGCCAAATGGTAGATATCATTTCTTACTTCTCTTCATTGCAGAAAATTGACACATCAAATTTTAATTTAAAATATTGGGAGATTGACGAGAATAAAATCACAGACGCTTCGGAATTAAGAAGCGACAATGAGTCTAATGGTTTTAGTGAAGAAGAAATATTTAATAATGCTCCATCAAAGGAAAATAAATTTATTAAGATCAAGAAAATACTGGAAAGATAGAATGATAAATCCTTCAAAACTCACAGCTATTGAATGTGCTGAATTGATTCAAAAAAAGGAAGTATCTGCCACTGAGATAACTAAGATATTTTTAGAGAGATCCAAAGAAGTAAATTCAAGCATTAATTCTCTGATTACGATAAGTGAAGATTATGCATTAAAGCAAGCAAATAAAATTGATAGCAACTTTGAGGATTTTAAAAATAAACCTTTATTAGGGGTTCCAATATCAGTTAAAGATGTTATATCTACAAAAAATATAAAAACTACTGCAGGCTCAAAAATACTAAGTAATTATATTCCTCCATATGATGCTTTTGTAATAAAAAAACTAATAGATTCAGGGGCAATAATTATAAGCAAATCAAATTGCGATGAATTTGCAATGGGATCTTCAAATGAAACATCTTATTTTGGAGCATGCCGCAATCCTTGGGATTTGGAAACCGTGCCGGGCGGTAGTAGCGGAGGATCAGCAGCCTCAGTTGCCTCGTCTCAAAATTTAATCAGTATAGGATCTGATACAGGAGGGAGCATAAGGCAACCAGCCTCATTATGTGGGATAGTAGGAATGAAGCCAACATATGGTTCAGTAAGTAGGGCTGGACTTATAGCTTTTGGTAGTTCATTAGACCAAATAGGACCATTCGCAAAAAATGTTCAAGATTGTGAAAAATTATTTTACTCAATTGCAGGACATGACCCTAAAGACTTAACTTCATCAAAAAATAAATTAAAAAATTCTAAAAATTTAAATAATTTAAATAATTTAAAAATTGGAATATGTACTGATATTAGTGATCAAGGAATTTCTGAAGGGGTGAAAAAAGTCTTCAAAAATTCTGCAAATGCCATGAATAAATTAGGGGCTGAAATAGATGAAATTTCAATTGATTATATCAAGGAGTCGCTTCCTGTATATTACTTAACAGCACCTTCAGAAGCTTCTTCTAACCTTAATAGATATGACGGAATAAAATATGGCTACTCTAACCAAGATGGTAAAACTTCATGGGACACGATAGATCTGACAAGATCAAATTTTGGAGATGAAGTAAAAAGGAGAATTTTACTTGGAACTTTTGCTCTTTCTTCTGGTTACTATGATGAATATTACGGAAAAGCACAAAAAATTAGAGGGTTAATAATCAACTCTTTCAATAATGCTTTTAAAAAATTTGACTTGATAATTTCACCAACTTCACCAATAACAGCTTTCAAAATAGACTCACAAATAGATGACCCTTTATTGATGTATCAAAATGATATATGTACTATGCCGGCTAATATTGCGGGGATTCCAGCAATTTCAATTCCCTGTGGGTTATCGAATGGGCTTCCTGTTGGTTTACAAATTATGGGTCCAAACTTTTCTGAGGGGATGATATTTTCTGTGGCAAAATTGATGGAAAGTAATATGAATCTTAATTTATTGGAAGAGGTAAATATATGATCAAAAGAATAATATTTAGCTTAACTATATTGATTTCAATTATTGCCTGTTCTGAGGAAGTGCAAAAGCCGATAGATCCTGGATTGCCTCCGGAGTTTCCTCATGTATTCATGGGTAATGCTTATGTTAACGGAGACCCCATTAAACAAGGTATAACAATCTATGCAAAATTTGGGGCATCATACTCACAAGAAGGCGAAACAATAAGCGGAGGGAGGTATGTGAATGTTCTTGTCGCTCCAAAAAATTCAAAAGAGACTAAAGAAACTGTCACATTCCACATGAAGACTGAAAATGGAGAAGAAAAAGCAAAAGAAACTTTCAAATTAAAAAAAGTACCCGAGCCAGAAATTGTTAATTTTGAACTAAATTTTAATTCTTATCCTTGAAATGTTAATTAAAGTAAACAATAAATTCCCTACAATAAGTGAAGACTGCTATGTGGCACCTTCTTCTACCCTTATTGGTGATGTAGAACTATCAACTTTATCAAGTGTTTGGTTTGGAGCCGTAATAAGGGCAGATAATGGGAAAATTGAGATAGGTGAAAGAACTAATATCCAAGATAACTGCGTTGTACATTCAGACCAAGGTTCTAAAATAGGAAATAATGTCACTCTCGGCCACGGGGTCGTTTGTCATGCAAAAAGTGTTGGGGATAACTGTTTATTAGGAAATGGATCAGTACTAAATGAAGGCGTGGAGGTAGGAGAGTTTTCTTTAATTGCTGCAGGTTCAGTAGTGATAGAAAACATGAAGATTCCGCCAAGATCACTTGTTATGGGCAGCCCAGCAAGAATAAGGGGAGAGATAACCGAAAGACATATGGAACTCATTAAATTAAGTTTTGCTACATATGTTGAAAAAGTAAAGTTATATAAAGATTCCGAAAAATTCGATTAATATTTATTAGAATTAATTATTATATTGTCTATTAATCTTACTCCTTCAATATAACCAGCGATCATAATAACTTTGTGATTTAAATCTGCTTCTCTAAATAAATCTGAAAAGTCATTTTCAGGTTCTGTTAGGTCAGATAAAGACTTTGCCTTAATATATTGCAACTTAAAATCAGGTTCTGTGTTTAATACTGCACCAACCTTTTCTTCTACACTTGAAAGGTTGCGACTTTCTTTCCAGTATTCTTTTCCTGCTTTGAGAGCCTTAAATATAATTGAAGCTTTTTGTTTGCCATCTTCAGTTATCAGTGAATTACGACTACTGTATGCAAGCCCTGAAGAGTTCCTTTGAGTTTCAACTGGAATAATTTCAACGTTATGAACAGATGATAATTTTTTATGTATTAAGCATATTTGCTGTATATCTTTCATGCCAAAAATGGCTTTACTAGGCCTTATTAATTCAAAGAATTTATTGACAATTGTTAAGACTCCGTCAAAATGACCAGGCCTGAAACTCCCTTCCCAAATATCACCTGCTGGCCCTGCATCAATCGCTTTAATGTGTTTCTTATTTAGAATAGCCTCTTTACTAGGTTTAAATAACACATCTACTCCATTTTTATCAAAAATATTAATATCCTCTTCAAATTCTTGAGGATAAGAATTAAGATCATTTAAATTATTAAACTGAAGAGGATTAACAAATAAAGTTGCGAAAACTTGATCAAATTCTCGTGCCTTATCTAATAACGCTATGTGCCCATGATGCAAAGCACCCATAGTAGGAACTACAACCCTGCTATCATGTGATGATTTGCATATTTTTTTTATTTCTTCTATTGACTCAACAATTATCATTTTTGTTATTTTATTCTCCAAATTCATATGTAAGTTTAATCTGAATTACTATATCCTAAAAACTTAAATTAAATCTAAATAAAAAACTTTAATGAATTTCAAGGCAATAAGAGGAACTTATGACCATACTCCAGAAGATATGGAGGTGTGGAATTTTGTAGAGAGTGCTGCCAGAAGAACTGCTTCCATATTTGGATATAAAGAAATTTCTACTCCTATTTTTGAACAGACTGGTCTTTTTAAAAGAGCAGTTGGAGAAGGTACCGATGTGGTACAAAAAGAAATGTACAATTTTACTGATCTTGGCGGCAATGAATTGACCTTAAGGCCTGAAGGTACGGCTTCTGTATGCAGAGCTTTTATTGAACACGGAATGCATAATAAACCATACCCCGTAAGATTATTCTATATAGCCCCAATGTTCAGACATGAAAGGCCTCAAAGTGGCAGATTAAGGCAACATCATCAATTTGGTGTAGAAATTTTTGGAGACAGTTCTTCTGAAACTGACTTGGAAATTATTTTATTAGGTCTTACTTACTTAGAAAGTCTAGGCATCAAAGGCCTTAAATTAAAGGTGAATTCTATAGGGACAAGTAAATCTAGGGTTGAATTTAAGAAATCATTTGAACATTATATGAATCCTTTGAAAAATAAACTATCTGAAAAGGATCAGAAAAAATATGAACTGAATCCAATTAGAATCTTGGATTCAAAAGAAAAGTCAACTCAAGATTTGCTTCTTGATTCACCTAAGCCTATTGATTTCTTAGATAAAGATTCCAAAGAGCATTGGGAAAAATTTATAAATCTATTAGATCAGTCAATAAAAATGTTTGAAGGGGTAGAATTTGAAATAGATAAGGGGCTAGTTAGAGGACTTGATTATTATTCCAAGACTGTATTTGAAATACAACCGAAAGATTCGAATAAAGCACAATCTAGCATTCTTTCAGGCGGAAGATATGACAATCTTGTAGAAAATATAGGAGGGCCTGATACACCTGCTGCGGGGTTTGGAAGTGGAATAGA
>CESD01012806.1_pt1 | contig 17677 bp, 12 predicted proteins | sample 531191 | NCBI WGS metagenome assembly CESD01 (sample SAMEA2622021, study PRJEB7988) | marine metagenome | biome: marine biome (ENVO:00000447); feature: deep chlorophyll maximum layer (ENVO:xxxxxxxx); material: "saline water (ENVO:00002010), including plankton (ENVO:xxxxxxxx)" | depth 188 m
TATAATAACTTATTATTTGAATACTCTTTGAATTCAATTTATTTGGTATTGGGCGTATCTTTGCTTGTAACAATATTAGGAGTTTCAACAGCTTGGCTAGTTACTTTTTTCAATTTCAGTGGCAAAAAATTTTTTCAATGGGCACTTATTCTTCCATTAGCAGTACCTCCATATTTATTAGCTTACGTTTTTACTGAATTTTTTGACTATTCTGGCACAGCTAATAATATTTTAAGAAATATATTCAATACGGAATCTGATGCTATTTTTTTCCCAAACATAAGGACAATAGCTGGAGCTATATTAGTATTTAGTTTTACTCTTTATCCATATGTATATATGGTTTCTAGAGTAGCTCTCATGAATATACCTTCTTCAATAATAGAAGCTTCAGTATTGTTAGGTAAAAATTCTATTTCTACATTCTTTTACCTTTCTATCCCATTAATTAGGCCAGCTATAATTGCTGGGGTTGCCTTGGTTTCAATGGAAACTCTTGCAGACTTTGGTGCAGTTGAACATTTTGCGATACCAACATTTACAACAGGTATTTTTAGAACATGGACAGGTCTTTATGATTTAAATACAGCATTACAATTATCTACAATACTTCTATTTGTTATCTTCATATTTTTATCTATTGAAAGGAACAATAGAAGCAAAATTAGGTATGCTAATTCAGCTATTACAAATAATTCATATAAACCAGTTCAGTTGATGGGTTTTAATAATGCTTTTGTATGCTTTACTTGTTTCGTACCAGTATTCGTAGGGTTTTTTCTTCCTGTGCTTGAACTAATTAATTGGTCCAGCCAAATAGATATACTTGTTTCATCAAAAACGTTGGTTGCAGCATCAAATACTTTATACATAGCTTTATCTTCTGCTATATTAACATGTTTAATATCTTTATTGATTAATTTTATTGTGAGATCTTTTGGTATTTCACAAATGGTTAATGACTTGTTATCGCTTGGTTACGCTGTGCCAGGCCTAATATTAGCTGTGGGTATTACTAAAATGTTTACTAGTATCGATACATGGCTAGTTGATTTTGATATTTTAATTACAGGTAGCATAATGGGCTTGATACTTGCATATATTATAAAATCATATGCTATATCTAATAATGTGATCAATTCAGCTTATTCTTCCATACCAATATCACTGGATGAATCTGCTTATACTTTAGAAACAAGTAAATTGAAGTTGTTTAAAAATATACATCTACCTTTACTCAAAACAGGAATGTTGACAGCATTTTTGTTAGTAATGGCTGAAGTAATTAAAGAATTACCTGCAACATTAATTTTAAGACCATTTAATTTCGATACGTTATCTGTATCTATATATCTACTTGCTTCTGAAGAAAGAATGTTTGAAGCTGCTTTTCCTGGTTTAGTTATTATTATATTTGGTTTAATTCCAATTTATTTTTTAAATAAGTTAATTTTAAGTAACAATAAATAAGATGAGAGAATTTTTATCAATTAAAAACATAGACTTATCTTTTCATAGAAAAGATCTTAAAATAAGTATTTTAAAAGGATTGAATTTAAAAGTAAAATCAGGTGATTTCATTGCTATAACCGGAGCATCTGGTTCAGGTAAGACAAGTCTTTTAAGAGCTATCTGTGGATTAGAATCACCAAGTAAGGGTGAAATCATATTGGATAATCTTATATTATTTAACAATGAAATTTCCTTGCCAACAGAAAAAAGAAATATCGGTTTAGTGGTTCAAGAAAAAGTTCTTTTCCCTCATCTAAATGCAAAGGAAAATATTGAATTTGGAATATCAAATAAAAAAGATAAAAAACAGTTAAGTATCGAAATGATGGAGAAGCTGAAGATTATAAATTTAGCTGAAAAATATCCTCATGAATTATCTGGTGGAGAATCTCAAAGAGTTGCATTGGCAAGAAGTATAGTGATGAAACCAAAACTGTTGATGTTCGATGAACCTTTTACTGGGTTAGATAAAGAATTAAAAATTAAAATTTATCCAGAAATAAAATCAATTCTTCAAGAAAGTAAAATAACATCTTTAATGGTTACTCACGACTTAAATGAAGTAAAAGCTCTAGCTGATAAATGCTTTTATCTAGAATCTGGGAAATTAGCAGAAATATAATTGATAAAATTATAGATCTAAGATTAAATCTCTAAATTCAGATAAAATCATAGCAGTTGCTCCCCAAGAAACACAATGATTAAAATTGAATGCAGGAACTTGAAAAGTAATACCAGATTTTTTTACATTTTTTGTTGATATATTTTTTTTGTCAATTAATTCACTAATTCCAATTTTATAAACTGTATCAACTTCTTGAGTGTTTAAGGTTATTTTAGGCTTTTCATTTGCAAACCAAATAAATGGGTGAATATTAAAGTATGATACTGGTGTATATAGGTCTGTTAATTTACCTAAAATATTTAATTTAGAAACATCTATGCCAATTTCTTCATTACTTTCTCTTAAAGATGCATCTATAGCAGCTTCACCTTTATCAATTGCTCCTCCTGGTAATGATATTTGACCTTTATGATGTTCAACTTCAGCAGTTCTTTTTGTTAAAAAAAAGAATAATTCATTTTTCTCATAAAATAGTATTATTGCAACACTTGCTTGTTTTGCATCTTTAGGTGAAATAAAAGCTTTTTCAGTAATCGTATTTATTGGTATAACAGCCATTTTTTTTTGACTATCCCATCCTCTGAGATATGATTTACTCCCAAGTCTTTTCTTTATTAATGCAATTTTTTTATCTACTTTCAAATCCATGAAATATAAGCACATAATATGGGATTGGAATGGAACTTTGTTAAATGATACGGCGCTTTGTGTTGAAATGCTTAATAATTCTTTAGGTAAAAGAGGCTTAAAAAAAATCTCAATAGATGATTATAGAAAAAAATTTTTATTTCCAATTAAAACATTTTACGAATCAGTTGGTTTTGATTTTTCAAATGAAGCTTTTGAAATAACAAATAAAGAATTTCATGATGGATTCGAAAAAAATTTCAAAAATTTAGCACTACAACCACATGCATTATCAACAATTAAAAATTTAAAAGATAGGGGAGTAACTCAGAGTATCTTATCTGCGACAATGCAAAAGAAATTAGATGATCAAGTAAAATTTTTTGGGTTAGATATTTATTTGGATAATATTGTTGGTTTAAGCAATACTCCATCAGGATTTGGCAAAGAATTTGAGGGAAAGGAATTATTATCTGTTGTTGATATTTCAAAAAAAGAGACAATTATCATTGGAGACAGTATGTTAGATTTCTCTGTATCAAGTGCACTAGGCATTAACTGTGGTTTGGTTTATAATGGCCATAACAACATGGACAGATTAGCTGCTACAGGATCGAAAACATTCCCTAATATTAAATCATTATCTGAATGGATTATTAAATAACTTTTAAGTTGTAATCCCACCATCTACTGTAAAAATTGAACCTGTTATAAAATCTGATGCACTTGATGCTAAATAAAGTGCCATTCCAGAGATGTCTTCAGGATTACCCATCTTACCCTGCGGAATAGATTTAACAATTTTGTTATAAGTATCTTCATTTTCCCATAATGCCTTACTAAAGTCAGTTTTGATTAATCCAGGAGCTAATGTATTTATTTGAATATTATGCTGTCCAAGTTCTTTAGCTAACACTTTTGTAAGCATCACCACGGCAGCTTTACTAATATTATAAACTCCTAATCCTTCAAGCGGTGTTTTAGCTGCAATAGATGCTACATTAATTATCTTTCCATAGTTATTTTTAATCATAGAATTACTGCATGCTTTTGCAAAATTAAAATATCCCTTTACATTTACATCAAATATTTTATCCCAATGAGAATCTTCTGAATTTAAAATTTGTCCATAATAAGGATTTGTTGCTGCATTATTTACTAAAATATCAACTTTACCAAACTTATCCATTGTAAGATCAACTACTGATTGGATAGAATCAAAATTACTTGTATTGCACTCAATAGGAATCAAAGAACATCCATTGGATTCTGCCTCAATTACAGCGGTTTCTAAATTTTCTTTTCTTCTACTACAAATGACAACATCTGCACCTGCTTGAGCATATTTTAAAGCAATAGCCTTACCTATACCCTTTGATCCTCCAGAAACAATAGCAGTTTTTTTATTTAACCTAAACATTCATTTTTTCTTTCTTCTTTCAGCCATTGCTTTCCACATTGAATCAGGTAATTTTGTTAAATCAGAGAACTCGCCTGCGCCAGCCAACCATTCACCACCATCAATAGTAATCACTTCACCATTTATATAAGCAGAACCATCACTCATTAGATAAGATGCTAAATTTTCTAATTCATGTCTTTCACCAAATCTCTTCATAGGAATTTTATTTTTCATGGTATCTTCAAAGTCTTCAAATCCTGGAGGCATTAATCTAGACCATGCTCCTTTTGTTGGGAAAGGTCCAGGAGCAATAGCATTAAATCGGATATTGTGTTTACCCCATTCAACTGCCAAGGATCTTGTCATTGCTAATACGCCAGCCTTTGCAGCAGCAGAAGGAACAACAAATGGTGATCCCGTCCAAGCATATGTGGTTACAATACTTAAGATATTACCTTTTTTGTTACTAATCATTTCTTTGCCAATCACATTAGTACAGTTCCATGTTCCCAAGAGAACAATATCTATAACCGCTTTAAAAGCGTTTTGGCTCAACATCTCTGTTGGAGAAATAAAATTACCTGCAGCATTATTTAATAATGCATCTACCTTTCCAAACTTATCTAAAGTTTGTTTTAGCATATCCTCAACATCTTCTACTTTTCTTACGTCTCCAGGACATGTTAATACATCAATATTTTTTTCTGAAAATTCATGAGCAGTCTCTTCAAGGACCTCTTTTCGTCTTCCGCTAATAACCAAATTGGCACCTAGTTCACCAAATCTTCTGGCCATGCTTTTACCTAAACCAGTTCCTCCACCAGTTATTATAATAGTTTTGTTTTCTAATAGATTATTTTCAAACATATTTATTTCTCCCCCTTTTATTGTAAGGCGTCTAAATTATTTTTAATAGTTTCTGTTTTTTCTTTTAAAGGATCTAAGACTGATTCCTCAATAACATCACTTATTTTTTCCTCGCTATTTTCAAGCTTTACTTTTAGTTCATCCATATTGGGCAATGGTTGATTTGTAAACAACAAGTAAGCACAATATAAAATAAATAATGTGATACCAAGTGTAACAATTTTGAATAATTTTTTAATGACACTAAAAGTAATCATTGTAATTAAAACAATCGCTACAGCAAGATAAGCTGGATTATCTGAAATGCTATTTAACAGATTTTCTAACATTATATCAATTTATACATTACATTTCTACTTTACAAAGATGAAACATAAATCAACAAAAAACGTTAATAGTAATGTGATTAAAAAAGTATGTGTTTTATTCTTTTTACTTAATTTTGTTTTATCGCAAGATAAGCTTGAGTTGAAGCAAGCAGATTCATTATCCTCAAAAGAACTAAATAGTGAAACTACTACCATTCTAAATGGTAATATAATTTTCCAAAAAGGGGATACTTTTCTCTATGGTAATAAAGCCATTCAATCTAATAAAAATAGCCTAATAAAATTATATGGCGATGTTAAGGTAGATGATAAAAATAAAACTGTATTTTGTGATTCACTGTTCTTTGATACTGAGAAAGATCAAATAGAACTTTTCGGATCAGTTACTATTAAAAATGAAAATCAACTAATAACTGCTGATAAAGGACTAATCAATAATATTGATGGAAAAATTAAATTATTAGAAAACGGAAAGCTCTTAAGTGAAAATCAAACGGTTGAGGGAGATTTGATTGAAATATTGTTTAAAGAAAATGAAATTGAATCATTTAAAGTGTTAGAAAATGGTATCATTTTTTCAGAAAATTCTGGATATGAAAAAGACGTAAATAATCAAAATCAATTCATTGTCAATCAAGATATTCTAAAAGCGCAAGTTATAGACTTAAAAATTGATGAAAGTGATGTATCTGAAATTGAATTAATTGGAATGGCTTCAAGTTTTATTCACTTATACGAAGATTCATTATATCAAGGTACAAATGAAATATCGGGAGATAAAATAATCTTAAAACTAATTGATAATAATGCTACTGAATTAGTTTCAACTGGTGGTGTCATTGGTCAATTTATTCCATCTTCTTCAAATACATCTGGTCAAGAAAAAGTTAATTATAAAGGAGCAAGAGTTGAATTTGATACAAATTCAAGATCTTCTAAAATGTATGGTAACGCTAATATAATCCAGACAGGAATGGATTTATCAGCTGCACAAATTAATATTGATTGGAAAAGCAATATTCTCGAAGCATTTGAAAATAATATCTATAATAAAGAAGAAAATCTTGAACCTACTTTAATAGAAAAAGGTCGGGAACCTGTTTCAGGTAAATCTATGGTTTACAACATTAAATCTAGAAGAGGTAAAGTAATTGCAGGTACGACAAAAGTACAAAATAATATGTACACGGGATCACAAATTACTACAGTTTCTGATAGTACATTTTATATTGATGATTGCATATTTACTTCATGCGATCCCGCAAAGTTTTACATAGGGAGCAAGCAGGCTAAAATAATTTATGGAGATAAAATCATTCTTAAACCTTTGAGTATTGTAGTTGGTGGAGTTCCTATTTTTGGTATTCCAAAAGCAATTTTTCCCCATTCAAACAAAGAACGGAGATCTGGTTGGATTATGCCATCATTTGGTTCGTCGGATAATAGAGGTAATTACTTAGATGGCTTAGGCTACTATTTTGCTCCAAGTGATTATTTTGGATCAGAAAATTCAATCATATTTGCCGATAGACAGGGATTGATTCTAAAGTCCAAAAACCAATATAAAAAGCGTTACAAATTTAGTGGAGGTTTTAACTTTGAAATTCGAAAACATTTAAGCTCAACAGAACAAGATATTGCAAAACTAAACGAAAATAATAAGACAGATTTTTCTTTAAATTGGAATCATAATCAAATTCTTAGAAATGACCAAACATTGAGATCAAATGTAAGCTATTACAGTAATGGCGAATACAATCGTGAGACTAGCATTGATCCAATTAAAAGATTAAATCAGCAAGCAATTTCTAATGCTACATATTCTAAAAGGTGGAAAGATAAAAATCTTTCAATGAGTGTAAATGTATCCAATAAACAGGATTTGATGTCTAAAAATAAAGTTAGTAGCTCATCTTCCTTTTATCAAAACCCAACTAGTCTTTCTTCCTCAATCACAGAGAACACAAGCACACTTCCATCCTTAAATTTTCGAGTTGGAAGAAGAAGCTTATTTCGTAACTCAAACGAATCTTTTTTAAATAATATTCAATGGGATTTTAATTCAAGAATTTTAAATAATTCTAAAAACTATTATCGTGTTGAAGAATTAATTGACGAAGAAGGAATAAGTAGCCTTCAATGGGAAAAAGATGATGATGGAAATACTATTACTTTTAATCAAAGCGATATGATGTTAAGAAATAAGTTTAGCATTAATGCTCCATTTACTGTTTTTAAGTATGTAGCAATTAACCCAAATATTAATATTAGTTCTGACTTTGTAAACAGATTTCAGGAAGCATCTATTAATGAACAGAATGAAGTAGAATTGAATACAATTAATCGTTTTAAAAATAGAACTACTTCAAATTTAGCTTTATCAATATCTACCAAAGTGTATGGTATTTTACCATTTAAAATTGGAAGTTTTCAATCTATAAGACACGTAATGACGCCAAGGATTGGATTTTCATTTTCTCCAGATTATCTACAAAATGATAATTATTTTCAAGAATTTAATGATGAATACTATGATTATTTCTCTGGAACTCTTCTTGGATCGACGCCAAGGACAGGTAGTAAAAAAATTAATTTATCACTTGGAAATGTATTTCAAGCAAAAAGAAATAAAAATGATGATGAAGAGAAAATAGATCTTTTTTCATTGCGTATGAATACTGGATATGATGTGAACAAAGAAGAATTCAAGCTATCTAATTTAAATACTTCTTTAAGAAGTAGCCTAAAAAACGGAACAAATATTGATATGAATTTTACTCATGATTTTTATGAGTTTGATAAAGAAGAAAATATAAGAATTAATGAACTTCGATCAATCCCAAGACTTACTGGTATTAGGCTTTCAACAAATTTTAGGTTAAAGGGTAAAAATAAGGAGACTCAAAACGAAAATGAATTATCTGAAGAAACAAAAAATTTCCTAAATGATTTTTCATCGAATGTTTGGCAGAGCAAAATAGGAGTAAGTTATACAGTAAACAAAATTAATCCAGAAAATAAAATTGAGAACTTTTGGCTTAATTCTAATACAAGTATAAATGTTACAAATAATTGGAAATTAAACTATAACGCTAGATTTAATCTTATAGATAATAATATTGTTCGTCACAATTTGACACTTTATCGAGAAATTGATTGCTGGGAATTATTTGTTGATTGGACTCCTAATGGATATGCTAGAGGACTATATTTTAGATTAAACTTAAAATCAGATATTCTGCAAGATCTTAAAGTTGAACAAAAAACTGGAATCTATACTACTAGGCCAAGTTTTTAGGTGTTATTACCTAAAAAAATTATTAAAGTTGTTTTATGAAATCAAAATTCCAGAAAATTAAAGGAACTTATGATATACTTCCGCCGGAAAGTAAAAAATGGAATGAAGTTATTTCAATTCTCCAATCAATAAGTCATCAATTTGGATATGAAGAAATTAAAACTCCAATAATTGAAAATATTGATTTATTTAAGCAAAATATTGGATATGAAACTGATGTTTCAAAAGAAATGTTTTCTTGGGAAGATTCTTCAAGTAATCAATTAGTTTTAAAACCTGAAATGACTGCTCCTGTTGTTAGAGCTTATATTGAATCAGGGTTTTTTAGAAGTAAACCTTTATGTAAACTATTTTATATTGACGCTTTATTTAGAAGGGAAAAACCGCAAAAAGGTAGACAAAGACAATTTCATCAGTTCGGAATAGAGGCGTTAGGATCTTCAGGAGTTGAACAAGACGTCGAGGTAATCCTATTGGCAACAAAAGTATTAAGTCATTTGGGCATTACTAATACAACTCTTCAAATAAATAATATTGGCAATCATGAAACTAGAAAAAAATATGAAGAAAAATTGAATGGGTACTTTTCTGATTACAAATCTAACCTATCAAAATTATCTCAAAATAGATTAGAAAATAATTCTTTACGCATTCTTGATAGTAAAGAAAAGGAAGATTTAGAAATTATTAAAAATGCTCCATTGATTAATGAATTTCTAACAAAAGATGAGCTAAATAATTTTAAAACACTTTTATCACACTTAGATGCATTAGAGATTTCTTATAAAGAGAGTAGTCATCTAGTGAGAGGGCTTGATTACTATAATGGAACTACATTCGAAATTTCAAATATGTCATCAAGATCACAAAATGCTCTACTTGGCGGTGGAAGATATGACTATCTAGTGGAGAGTATGGGAGGACCATCAACTCCAGCTGTCGGCTTTGCTGCAGGAATTGAAAGACTCTTAATTGAATCATCAATGCATAATAAAAATAAAGAAATAGACTTTTTCATCGGTTTTGATTCTCATGCTGAAAAGGCGATCAGGATTGCAAATCAGTTAATTGATGAGGGTTATTCTATCTACATAGATACATTAAAAAAATCTGAAAAAAATCAGTTAAAAAATGCAATTAAGATGAATGCAAGTTTCTACTTAAGATGTAGTGAATTAATTGAGCTAAAAAACCTTAGTTCAAAAGAAGAATGTGTTATAAATAATATCACAGATCTAAAAAAATTCATAAAATCATAAACCAATAATTTATATTTATATATAAATATAAATTTTTGACAAATACTAATCGATGTGCGTAAGTTGCCAACCAATATGTCAAAAAATGAAAAACTATTAATTATTGTTGAGTCTCCGTCAAAGACTAAAACAATATCAAAATATGTAGACAATGCGTCAGTGATTGCTAGTGTAGGTCATTTTAAAGATCTCCCAAAAAAAGATATGGGAATAGATATTGATAATGATTTTGCAATGCAAATAGAGAGCATGCCTGAGAAGAAAAAATTTCTATCTCAACTAAAAAAGGAAGTTAAAATAGCTGATCGTATTTTAATTGCTACTGACCCCGATCGTGAAGGTGAAGCAATCGCAGCAGATATCGCATCTGAAATCAAAGGAGATATTGAAAGAGTTGAATTCACTGAAATAACAAAGCAAGCAGTCTTAGAAGCTGTTAGTAATTCTCGAAAAATAAATTATGATTTAGTAGACGCTCAACGTGCCAGAAGAGCTATTGACCGTATAGTTGGATTCTCATTTTCTCCAGTACTTTGGAAAACATTGAGATCTTTAAAAAATAAGGGTTTATCAGCCGGTCGTGTTCAGTCAGTTGCTCTAAAACTATTGGTTGATCGTGAAAAGCTTAGAAATAAGTTTATAGAAAATAAATTTTATTCTATTGATGCAAGTATTTTAGATGATAAAAGTGGTGAAATTTTTAAGGCATCATTAGTTTCTTATGACGGAAAACCAGTTGCTAAGAGCGACGACTTTGGAAAATTTGATGTTGGATTAAAAGATGATAATATTATTCAAGTTGATCAAAAATTAGCAAAAAAAATTAAAGAAGAGTGTGATGCTAATGATTGGCTAATTAATAATATTGAAAGTAAACCAACCTCTAGCTCTCCAGCACCGCCATTTACCACAAGTACATTACAACAAGATGCTTCAAGAAGATTCGGGTTTTCTCCAAAAAGAACAATGGTTGTTGCACAGAAACTCTATGAACAGGGATTTATTACTTATATGAGAACTGACTCTACTCATCTTTCATCTGAAGCATTGAATGCTTCTAGAAAATTTATAGAAAGCAGTTTTGGGAATGATTTTTTATCAGAAAAAACGAATATCTATAAAAATAAAGTTGCCAATGCTCAAGAAGCTCATGAAGCTATTCGCCCAGCAGGTACAACATTTAGGAAAGTTGAAGATGTTCAAAAAGTTGGTGCTGATGAAGCAAAACTTTATGAACTAATTTTAAATAGAACAGTTGCTTCTCAAATGAAACCAGCGCAATATATTCGAACAAACGTTGAAATTCACAATGGAATATCTATCTTTAAAGCAAGTGGGAATGTTACAGTATTTAAAGGTTATACTTTAGCTTATGAGCAAGCTTTGACTAGAAAAGATAAAGGTAGACCTGATAGCCTGCCGGCTTTAGATAAACAATCGAAAATTGAAAGCAAAGAAGTATTACTTGAAGAAAAATCAACATCTCCACCCAGAAGATTTTCCGAAGCTATGTTAGTAAAGGAAATGGAAACGAGAGGAATTGGAAGACCCTCTACTTACTCTGCTATTATTGAAAAATTATTACAAAAAGAATATGTGGTGAAAAAAAATAAAACTCTTATTCCAACTTTTGTTGGAATAGCTGTTTCACAACTATTGGAAAATCATTATTCTGCATTATTCAATGAAAGTTTCACAGCTGGTATGGAAAATCATTTAGATGAAATATCTAGATCTGAAAATTCATATTTAGATGTATTAAATGAATTTTATTATGGTAATGCTGATTACAAAGGAGTAGCAAAGTTATTAGATGAAAAAGTTGATATTGCAAAAGCATGTACAGTCAATGTAGAAAAAGATTTAGATATTAGAATTGGTAAGTTTGGTCCTTATGTGCAAAAAGATGGAAATAATACTACTATTCCTGAAGATTTATTTTTTGGAGAGCTAAACAAAAAGAAATTAGATGAGCTTGATGACATGCAGAAAGAGGATAATGTTATTGGAGTACATTCTAATGGAGAAAATATTTTATTAAAAATTGGTAGATATGGGCCATATGTAGAGCTTGAAAAAAGTAAAAAAAGGAAGTCGGTCTTAAAAAGCATTGGAGTAGAAAATGTTACCCAAGAAATAGCTATTGAATTATTAAGCCTTCCAAAAAAATTAGGGACTCATCCAGAAACGAATGAAGATGTTTTGGCTGATTTTGGACCATATGGTCCATATGTTAAGTGTGGTAAAATAAATGCGTCAATGAAAGCAGATGAAAGTCCATTATCAATAACACTAGAAAATGCCTTAAAGTTAATTAAAGATAGAAAGCTAAAATTTGAACCAAAAGTACTTGGTGAACATCCTAAAACTAAAAATGAGATATCAATTAAAAGAGGGCGATTTGGACCGTACGTGACTGATGGAAAGAAAAATGCCTCTTTAAAAGGATATGTAGTTGATGAAGTTACTTTAGATCAAGCAGTGCAATTAATCGACGAAAAATCATGACAAAAAACTTATATTTATTATTTATAAGTACAGTTTTATTACTTGGATTTCAATCTTCTATTGAAGAACGTTTATACACGCTTAACAGAGATCTTATGTGCCCAGTGTGTGATGGACTTACCCTAGAGCAATCTCAAGCAACACCAGCATTAGAAATGAAAGAAGAAATAAAAAAAATGGTTATTCAAGGTATGTCCGATGAAGAAATAAAAAACCACTTTGTTGTAAAATTTGGAGTGGAAATATTGGCTAATCCTCCTAAAAAAGGTTTTGATACGCTAGTTTGGTTGGCCCCACTTGTTTTTGGTTTTTTTGGAATAGTTTTTCTGTACAGATATATTTTTTCTTAAACTCTATACAATATGAGTAAAAAACATTTAGATAAAATTGTATCTCTTTGTAAGCGTAAAGGTTTTGTATTTCCTAATTCTGAAATTTATGGAGGATTAAAAGCATCTTACGATTATGGCCCACTTGGTGTTGATTTAAAAAGAGCAATATCTGAAAAATGGTGGAAGGCAATGACTCATAATTCGAATATTGTTGGTTTAGATAGTTCAATAATGGTCCATCCTGATGTCTGGGAAGCAAGTGGCCATGTGGCCAATTTCAATGATCCTATGACGGATAATAAAGATAACAAAAAGCGTTATCGGATCGATGATTTATTATTGCAGCAAAAAAACAAAGTTATTGATGCTCTCTGTGAAATGATATCAATTGAAAATAATAACGATAATGACACTATTGATAAAATTAGTAGTACACTATTAAATGACGCAAATAAATATAATGATGCTTTAGAGTCTGCGGGGGTTATTGATCCATTTTCTGGAAATGTAGGTAAATGGACACAAGCTACCCAATTTAACTTAATGTTCAAAACTAATGCTGGCCCCTCTGAAAAAACTGGTAAAAGTATTTACCTAAGACCTGAAACAGCTCAGGGTATTTATATTAATTACCTCTTAGTTCAAAATTCCATGCGTTTGAAGGTGCCTTTTGGTATTGCTCAAACTGGAAAAGCTTTCAGAAATGAAATCATTGCAAGGAATTTTATTTTTAGAACCAGAGAATTTGAACAGATGGAAATGCAATATTTTGTGCATCCTTCCGAAGACGAGTCTTCTATGACATTTTGGAAAAAACAAAGAATGGATTTTTATTCCTCAGAACTCGGCATAAGTAATGAAAATTTAAAATTTCATCAACATTCAAGAGATGCTTTGGCGCATTATGCTAAAGATGCATTTGATATTGAATATCACTTTCCATTTGGGTGGGGTGAAGTTGAGGGAATTCATAATAGAACAGATTTTGATTTGAAAGAACATGAAAAGTTATCTGGTAAAAACATGATGTACTTTGATGCCATTAAAAACGAAAAATATCATCCTTATATAATTGAAACATCTACTGGTTTGAATAGATTATTTTTAATGGTTCTTTGTGAGGCATATCATGAAGATACAGAAAATAATAGAATTGTATTGAAGCTTCCGTTTGATTTAGCCCCTAACAAAATTGTTGTATGTCCGTTATTAAAAAAAGATGGTTTACCAGATAAAGCTAAAGAAATATTTGATATTGTCAGCTCTGAGCACAAATGCATCTATGATGAACAAGGATCAATTGGAAAAAGATATTATAGACAAGATGAAGCGGGTACACCTTTTGGTATTACTATCGATCACGAAACTCTTGATAATAATACTGTAACAATTAGAGAAAGAGATTCAATGGAACAACATAGAATATCTATCGATAAAATTTTAGAATTTGTATCAAAAAATAAATAATTAATAATAGGAGTACTTTTATGCGTTCTGCTAACCCAGCATTAAATAATAACACTTTTAGAAATACAAGAAGAGTAAGTGGTGAACAGGCAATGTCGATTGACGGCACCGTTAATAAAACTGCTCTGAGTCTTTTGCTCGTTATGACGTCTGCAATTTATACCTGGAATAATCCAGAACTAGGACTAGCTCTTTTCTGGCCAGTAACAATTTTTACCTTTATTCTACTAATGATTACAATATTTAATAAAAAATCTGCACCTATCACGGTGCCGTTATACTGTTTAGCAGAAGGATTAATTTTAGGAGGAATCTCTGCTTATGCAAATGCATTATATCCTGGGATTGCTAATCAAGCTATAGCATTAACATTTGGAATATTAGCAGCTTTACTTTTTTTGTACAAAAGTAGGCTAATTGCTGCGACTGAAAATTTCAAATTAGGGGTGTTTTCTGCAACTTTTGGCATACTGATTGTATATGTTTTAAATCTGATACTTTCCTTTTTTGGAGTATCTTTTATGGGCCCACTATTTGGTAATGGATTAACAGGAATATTATTTTCAGTTTTCGTCATAGGAATTGCCTCTTTAAACCTTGTTTTGGATTTCGATTTTATTGAAAATGGAGCAGAACAAGGCGCTCCGAAATATATGGAATGGTATGCTGCATTTGGACTTATGATTACTCTTATTTGGCTATATATAGAAATTCTAAATCTTCTGATGAAACTACGAAGTAGACGGTAATCTATCCCCTCTCTTTAAATTATTGACATAAAGTACACTTTCTCCTAGATTATGCAAACTAAGGGTATATTTATACCTCATAACAGAGGTACATACCAAGGATTTATTAATATGTACATAAACAAAGGAAAAACAATGAGAAAGCTATATAACATGATAGCACTAGTTTTATTTTCTAGTTTAATATTTGCCATAGATGGCCATCATTCAGTTTCAGGTACCGTTACTGATGCAGATGGTAATGCACTATTTGGAGCAAATGTTACTGTAGAAGGTACTTCATCTGGTGCTGCAACAGGAGCTGATGGATCATATTCAGTCGACGGTGTTGCAAGCGGAACTTATACAGTTACTGCTTCATACATTGGATATGAGTCTGCAAGTGTTTCTGTAAGTGTAGATGGTGCTGCTACTGCTAATTTTTCATTAGCATCAAGTGCAGTTGCTGGTAATGCAGTTTCTGTTCTTGGTTCACGTTTCGCAAGAAATGTTGATGAACAAGCGGTTCCAGTAGAAGTCATTACTGAGCTTGAAATTCGTGCAGCTGGTTTCACAGAAACCAATGAATTGCTGCAATCTCTCGTTCCGTCTTACAATGCTCCACGTGGGTATATTACGGACGGTTCTGACCATATGAGACCTGCAACATTACGTGGTATGGCTCCTAATCAGACTCTTGTACTTGTAAATGGTAAAAGACGTCACCAAGGTGCTTTAGTTCACGTAAATGGTTCAGTTGGTCGTGGTTCAACTCAAGTTGACTTAAATGCAATCCCAGCTAGCGCTATTCAGAAAATTGAAGTGCTACGTGATGGTGCTGCCGCTCAATACGGTTCAGACGCTGTTGCAGGGGTTATCAACATTATTTTAAAAGAAGCTGGCGGAGCTGACTTAAGCGTAACTTATGGTCAAAACCTATCTTTCTTCGAAAGAGGTTATGCTGCAGGAGAAGGTCTAATTGACGGTCAAGATGCTTCAACTTATGGTTGGGATCTTGATGAAGATGTTGAAGGTACTGGTTATCTTCCATATTCTGCTGATAGAGGATGGGCTCGTTCAGGTCTTGAAACAGTTCTTAAACAAGATGGTAGAAACTTAATTATTCATGCTGGTAACGGTCTGAATCTTTTTGGTGGAAACCTATACATTAGTGGTCAAATTCGTGACGGTGGTCGTACTAACCGTGCTGGACTAGACCCAAGAAGACAGTACTTTGCGGGAATGGATGACAAAGAGTATGCATTCGATAGAGAAAATCACCGTATAGGTGCTGGTTCATTTGAACAAGTTAGTCTAATGTTCAATGGTAGCTTCCCAATGGAACAAGGTGGTACATTCTACGCATTTGGTGGAATGAATTCGCGTGATGGTGAAAGTGGGTGTTACTATAGAAGAGCTCAGGATAATCGTACACTACGTGCATGGTATCCAGACGGGTTCTTGCCATTAATTAGCCCTACTCTAACTGATACATCTCTTGCCGTTGGTATGAAAGGTATCATGGATGGAGCAATATTTAATGGTTATGCTTATGACTTTAGTGTTAACACAGGTAGTAACGAATTTGCATGGGGAATGCAAAACAGTCACAATGCTACTGCAGGAACAAGTTCTAATCAGCAAGCTGAATTTGACCTTGGTACTCTAGGGTACAGTCAAACTACTGTTAACTTTGATCTATCTACTCAAATAGAGATGGATGGTTTTGAAGGACCAGTTAGCTTAGCGATGGGTGCAGAAATGCGTATGGAAAATTACACTATTGAAGCTGGTGAAGAAGCAGGATATGCTGATTTCGGCTTTGATGTGTTAGATGGACCAAACGCTGGTGCATCAGCTGCAGTTGGTTGTCAATGTTTACCTGGATTAGCTCCAGCTAACGAACAAGATCGTGATAGAGACGCTTTCAGTTTATATGCTGAAATGAGTGGTAATCTAAACGAAGACTTGTTAGTTGATGTTGCACTAAGAACAGAAAATTATAGCGACTTTGGTTCAACAACCAATGGTAAAGTTGCAATGAGATATCAAATTGATGAAGGCGTTGCTGCAAGAGGTTCTTTCAGCACAGGCTTTAGAGCACCAGCTCTACAAGAAGCATACTTCTCATCAATTGCTACTAACTTTATTGATGGAATACCTTTAGAAGTAGGTACTTTCCCTGTTGATACTGAAGCTGCAAGAGCTCTTGGAGCTCAAGACCTAGAACCAGAAACATCTGAAAATCTGTCACTTGGTATGACATATAAAGATGACAAATTCTCACTATCTATAGATGCTTATATGATTACTGTTGAAGATCGTATTAGTATGAGTGAGACATTTAGAGGTTCAGGTGCAACTTCTGATATGGTTTCTTTCTTTGCTGAAAGAGGTGTTCCAGCTGCGGCAGGTAGATACTTCTTTAATGGTATTGATACAGAAACAAACGGTTTAGACATTGTTGCAACAATGAGAGAAGATGTTGCAAATGGTTCATTATTGCTTAAAGCAGCAATGAACTTTAATGATACCGAAGTTACTAATAAAGGAGATCTTGAAACTCCATCTGAATTAGCTGCGTATACTACAAGTCTATTGCTTGGACGTGCTAATACAGTGAGATATGAAAGCTCATCTCCTGCAGAAAACTTCCAGTTCTCAGCAACTTTACAGAAACCAACATCTACTTGGATGTGGAAATTAAATCGTTGGGGTGAAGT
>CESD01020507.1_pt1 | contig 17620 bp, 34 predicted proteins | sample 531191 | NCBI WGS metagenome assembly CESD01 (sample SAMEA2622021, study PRJEB7988) | marine metagenome | biome: marine biome (ENVO:00000447); feature: deep chlorophyll maximum layer (ENVO:xxxxxxxx); material: "saline water (ENVO:00002010), including plankton (ENVO:xxxxxxxx)" | depth 188 m
CCTGCACCAGATGGTGAAGATATGCCTTGGGCAAAACTTTGGAATCATGCATTTCAAGGGCCAACTGGTAAGTGGTACATTGAAAACTCATTAACTACATTAAATCAAAAAGACCCAGTTTCAGAATATAATTCTAAACTGTGGAACTCTGGTGTTGAAAGTGATAAAGAAATCGCTAGAAAACAAAAGAGAAAACTACAATACTACTCAAACATATATGTAGTGTCTGACCCAAAGCATCCAGAGACTGAAGGTAAAGTTTTCTTATTCAGATATGGTAAGAAAATTTATGATAAGTTGATGGAAGCTTTACAACCTCAATTTGAAGATGAAACTCCAGTAAATCCATTTGATTTCTGGGAAGGTGCAAACTTCAAATTGAAAATCAGAAAGGTTGACGGATACTGGAACTACGACAAGTCAGAGTTTGATAGTCCATCAAAACTAAACGAAGATGATTCCGAATTAGATAAGGTTTGGAAGACAGAATACTCTTTAAAAGAGTTTACTGCACCATCTAACTTTAAGACTTATGATGAACTCAAAAATCGTCTTGACGATGTTCTAAGTGGAACTCAATCAACAACAAGTTCTGCCGAAGATGTAGAACTTCCTAAAACAGAAGTTGACGGAGATGACAAGTCTTATGTAGACAATGTTGTCAAAACAACTTCTACTGAGAGTGATGATAGTTTGGATTACTTTCAGAAACTCGCAAAAGAAGCCTAATAACTTCCTTTGTTTCTCCTTATTGAAGGGGTGTTACACTAAGTGTACACCCCTTTTTTTATATAAATAGTTAAAAGAGGAGAGAGTATGTTAGACCCTATTAGTGCTTTAGGAGTGGCAACAGCTGCTTTTAACACAATCAAAAAAGGATTTGAACTCGGCAGAGATGTTGAGTCAATGTACAAGGATATAGGACGCTGGATGACAGCGAATGAATCTATACACCAAGGACACGCAAAAGCAAAAGGTAGAGGTGTAGGTTCAATAGAAGAGGAAGCATTAGAAACATTTGGTGCATTAAAAAAAGCAAAGAGAATGGAAGATGAGTTGAGAAACTGGCTCATTGCGACACACGGTATGAACGCTTGGAATGACTTGTTACGAATACAAGCATCTATTAGGAAAAAAAGGAAAGAAGAAGCAGAGAGAAAAAGAAGAGAATTAGAACAAATGATTAAATGGGGATTTGGTGGATTTGTATTTTTAGGAGTTGCTATATTAATAATTATAGTAGGACTAAAATACTATGGGTTCTAAAAAATTTAAATGGAACAGATGGCCTAAATTTAGAAATCAATGGAGACACACAGTTCCATATAAAAGTCCAGTAGTAATGTGGAAAAGTGAAATGGTGTTATTAAAGTATGAAGAGATAGATGGTGAGAAAGTTCCCATTTATGTATGTAGAGGAGTTAGTACCAGAAAGAAACCTAAAGATTAACCAAATTGATTTCTGTAAACTCCATTATGAAATGTATCAACGATTGGTGTATCCATAACAATCGTTTTGTCTGAATTATTGTTTTGAACATTTGTACTATTTGCAGTCACAATATTTGCAGTTGTATTTTCTTTTTCTGAAACTAATTTTTTATTTTCTTCCATTAGTGAAATCATCTGTTCTGTTAATTTATTTGTTTCTTTAATCTCTTTTGATATTACCTCTCCATTTTGTTTTATCACCTTTTTTTGTTCTTCTATTTCTTTATTACTTTTTCTCATAAACATTAAAGTTTGATTTTTATCTGTCTCTATTAATTTATCATGTAGTTCTTTTGTAATCAATCCTTTTTCTAATCTTTTCTCTTGATGTGCTACAAATCTTTCGTGGTCTTCTTGTTGTTTCTTAACTTTTTCTGCTTCTGATTTTATTATCTCTGCTGGAGTTTTTATCATATCCTCTGCTTTTAATAAACCAAAAGTGAAACCCTCTAATGCACCAGCACCCCCTGCTAACAGTTTTTCAAAATTACTTGCTTCTTTACCAAATAGTTCATTTGCATTTTGCATTGCCATGCCAGCATCATATACTCCTTGTGCTGTCGCAACAGCTAAACCAACTGGGCCTGCAAACTTTGCTACACCTATTGCTGTTCTTGCACCAGTTCTTGCAATATTTTTTACACCACCCATTCTATCAACCATGCCTGGTTTGATTGGTTGTTTTTTTGGATTCATTTCACCCATTTTAAAACCACTACTACGACTTCTTACACCTCCACCTCTTACATTTTTTGCACCTTTTGTTGGTAGACCACCAGTTAATCTACCAAGTCCTCTACCAAGTCCTCTAACCATACTGGTTGCAGTAGATATTGCAAAATATATTGCAGCTGCAAATGCGGCGACTGCTATACCTATACCAATTAAAAATGTTTTTTTGAAATCACCTAATAATTCACCAGTATCTTCAAATAATTTACTTGCAACTGCTTTTAATCCAGCAAATCCACCACCCTCTTCTTGAAATATAGCATACAATTCCGATATGTAATCAAATGTTGCCTTACCGAAATCAACTATCATATTTGCAAATTTTTCTAATCCCTTTAAAAACTTAGGAAACATATCACTATTAATAAATGCTTGTATTCCAAACATTGCTGCTATGATTGCACCGCCTTTTAAAATATTAGCTGCAATCGCACTAATACTTTTGAATCCTTCTACGACTGGTGATGAAATTTTACCTAGAAGTGATTTACCTATATCTCCAAGACCCTTACCTATCCTTTTAAACATTCTTTTTAAATCAAGTCTATCTTCTAAACTTCTAGATAATGTTTCTTTTAGATTTAATCCTAAGAACTTTATTCTCTCACCAAAAGTTAAAAAACCTTTTTTATTTGCTTCAATAATTTGTTGTTGTAATTGACCACTTTCTTTTTTTTGTTCTTTTGTTTCATCAATACCTTGTTTTTGTATTTTACCTAATTTTGTTACTTCTTGTGTTGTTTCTTCTTGTAATTCATCAGTTCTTGTAAGACCTTCTTTTATATCAAATTTTTCCCTTTGAGATGCAAGTCTGGTATCACTAGCTATTTCTGGTAATGCATCTAAAAATCTTTCTCTTGCAGAATCACCTTTAACATTTTGTTCAACAATAGTGTTTAACCTATCTGTGGTTTCTTTTTGTCTTTTGATAAGTTCTTGAAAGTCTCTTGAGGTAATATCAGCCATTATTTTTTCTTCTCTATTGTCTTCTTATCTACATATGCATTTGCACCGAAATATGCGGCGACTAATGCTGAAATTGCAACAAAATATGTTGGTGCAATATCGGCGATTAATTTTGCAGCTGTGTCTTGTCCTAACATTGCAGTAATTAATATACCACTAGGATAAAATAACATACCGAATAATGCAAACCAAGTCATTGTTCTCATCGCATCTCTACGAGCATCTGCATCTTCTAATTCTTTTCTTTTAAATTCCAAATCCATCTCCAATTCTTTTTGGGAGATATGTCCATCTCCATTCAAGTCTTTTTTAGCTAACTCTGGGTCAACTGTTTTAAGTATTTTGTTGTTGTTTAAGTCGTTCATTTTCCTCTCTTATATGTTCGTTTAATAATCCAACATATATTTCTCTTTCCCAAGGCACCATATTTTCTAATTCTGTCAAACTGTATTTATGATGTTGCATCATTGCAAAGTTCGTCTTAAAATGATTCTCAAGAGTATCGTGAGAAAGAGCTATATAAAAAAACTGTTCAAACCCTCCAACCTAACTGTTGAGGAAACATTTGTGTTTGGATTGTTAACTTCTACATCTTTGTATAATTTTGGTATATTATCAAAGAATTTTCTTACCATATTAAATTGTGAAGAAGACAAACTTTCAATAAAGTCTTTACTTTCTTTATCATTAAAATCTGTTTTCTCGTATACCTTTTCACCATCTATGACTTTATGCACACAATTTATTATGATTTGAAATAAGTCATCCATAGTAGGACTTTTGAAATCTTTTAAGTGTGATAAATCATCAATAGAGGGATATCTAAATTCTATTGCAATTTTATCATCTAATTTAACTAAATTACTATCTGGTAAAGGTTTATCCACTTGTAAATCAGTAAGATTAATTTCTTTTGTCACATATGTGTTTTCCTCATCTGGACATTTTATAGAAACTTTAGTTGTTTCACCAGATGATTTTGCACGAATATTTACAAACAAATATTCTAAATCTGCCATAGGTATTACACCACTCTTTAATGTATTGTTTGTACAATTATCTATCAGATTTTTTACTGCATTAATAATATCTTTTTGTTCACCAGTTTCATTAGCAACCATAAGATTTTTTTCTTCTTTTACTAAGTACGGTCTATACTTAATATCAAGTTGAGAAATTGGTAGTTTTATGTCATAAGTTGACACTTCAAATTTTGGCAAAGCCATAATGTACTCCTTTATCTAACAAATTTACCGATAGTATTACCAATACCACCAGTGATTATATCTGCGGCCGAACCAGCGGTTGCAATCGCAGTTGGTGATGCACCAGACTTACCAAGGATATCATAAAGAACACCTTTAGGACTTATGATACTGTATCTGGAATCATCCCCAATATATATATCTGACCCTCTCAACCTTAAACTCTTATCTGCAAGACTATCATCAACACCTTCTTCTTTGATAGTATGCCACTCTCTATATGCGAGTTCAACAGTTACTCTCTGCAATTCAGTAGATGCTTGGTTTAAATCTTGAGGTGCAATAGATTTAGGCCAAACCTCTTTTACTGAAACACCATAACTTGTCTTTTCTTCTTTTGCACCAGTAAATGCAAAAAAATTAAATGGTATAACTGTATTACTACCTTTACCCATTTGAAAAATATCTAACTCACCAATATAATTATTATAATAATTTAAATTATGATTTAATGGATTGTAGATGTTTTTCATCCACATCTCAAAGAATCTTTTTTCAGACATATCTGCATTACATAAGAAAGTTGCTTGTAAAGCTGCATATTGTCCAACACCTTGTGGTAGTTCTCTTGGTGGGCCATATATGTTTTCGTCTGGTGCAGAACGAATATTTCTGCCTGGAAACTGTAAATTTTCTGCTCTTAAACTAACATAACGATTACTTTCACCAGTAAATAATTTACACTTTAAAAATATCTCAAATCTATTTTGTTGTGCTTGTTCTCTACCGTATAAAGAACTCTTAAAATCTCTTAATGAAAATACCATTAGATTGCTTTCCTACTATCTGACCACACTTTATTTGCTGACGATTTTTTAAATCTCTGTACTGGTAACATAATTGCAGTCATAAAATCTTCTTCTTCTAATTTTCTAAATCTACTTCTAACATTACTATTTAAGTATCTTTTCAAAGTTGGTTTCACAAGTCTTACATTCTTTAATGCACTATAATTTGCATTTGGGTCTAAACGACTTAATAATCTAGCTCTAAGTGCATATGGTAAATAGTGAAAATTTATTCCTAAAAATCCATCTCTATAACTTTCTATTGGTAATACCAACGGAAATGTATCATAATATGGTAATTTGTTTTTCAATTTAGGGTCGTATATAAACATATTCAACGCACCAAAATTGACTCTACCAGTTATCTTACCATCTCTTATGAGTTGTGCTTGAGATGGTGTACCAAGTTCTTTTATGCGATTACGATACCATTGATATGGTTCTTTACCACTTTTCCTTAACTTTGATATTTCGTCAAATATACTCATTTATTATATTTATAATTCGGATTGAGGTGGTCTTCAGTCAATATTAAAAAATCCATATTTCTATCTCTACAATATTCTCTTGCAGCTTTCCATTTTGCAGTATTCTTTCCCCACTCGTAAACTTCTTTTACAAATGATTTGGTTTTTCTTTTAGGTATTTTAGGTTCAACGGTATATTTTTTAGGTTTAACTTCTATAATCATTTTTCTTAATTTACCATCTGCTCTTTTTACTTTTAGATAGAAATCTGGAAAATATCTGTGTATTTTACCATCTGTGGGTAGAAGATAAGGTATAATAAGTTCTTCTGACCCCCACTCTAATACTCTAGGATTTTTATCACAATATACCATAAATTTGCGCTCCCACAAACTTCTGTAATAAATAGTAGTAGGATTACCTTTATACTTTTTTATATTAGAGGGATTATAACGACCACTGTAACTCATAGGAATATTTATATGGTTAATTATAAAGACATCGCAATGGGAAAACCCTCAACTGAGGACTTGACAAATGATTTTGATGCAGACCCATTCAAACAAAGAGTGAGTCTTGACCAAAACACTAGACAAAGTAAATTCAATCAAGAGATTTTACAATATCCATTAAATGCTGGTAATGATGGTGGTATGACACCAGCTGGACATCATATACAATTTGAGATATTAGAACAAGATGTAGGTACAATAAAATTCGGTGAACTACCTAAAGAAACGACTGATGAAGTAGTTGGTATTAGTTCACTAATAAGTAATTCTTCTGTTGCAAGAGATGTTGTTGTAAGTAAAAATGGTTCTGTGTTTACTCTAGTTCCAACATTATCACAGAAAGCACAATCTGCAAGTGAATCTGGAAATTCAAGTAGAGCTGTACAAGAGTTAGGTCTTAATCCATTTATTAGTGGTTCAGCAGAAGTCAAAAGAATTCAAAAACAAGGTGTAAGAATTAGAAACCAAACATTTGCAAGAGCACCTACAAGTAGATTACAAAGTCTTATAAAATTGTTTATGCCACCAACTGTTGAAGTAACATACGACCCACAATATACAGAATCAGATATAAGTGTTGGTGCAAAAACTGCTGTAGGTGCAATAGACACATTTGTAGGCACGCCAGGTGAATTTGGTAAAAAGTTAAGTAAAGCTACTGAAAATGTATTTAAAGATAGTGCAATAATTGAAAAAATGGGTATATCAGCAATAGATACATTAGCGCCTGGTTTTAAGGCAATACTTTTTGCAAGGTCTGGTAAAGCAGTTAACAATAGATTAGAATTAATATTTTCTGGTTTAGCAAAAAGAAGTTTTACATTCAATTTTAAATTTTTACCAAAAAGTTATCAAGAAGCAAAAGCAGTTTACAATATTATAAGAAGATTTAAATTTCATATGTTACCAGAAATTGCTGGTGATGTAACAACATCAAGAACATTTATTACACCAGATGTGTTTGATATTAAATATATGATGAGTGATGGTAAAGAAAATGAATATATTAATAAGATATCAACTTGTGTATTAGAAAATATGAATGTAAAATATGGTGGTGATAGATATCAAACATTTGACCCATCTATGGCAGAAGCAGGAGCACCAGATGGTATGAAGGCTCCACCAGTGCAAACAGAAATGTCACTTCAATTTAAAGAACTAGAAATAGTTACACAGAATAATGTACTTGCAAGGGGTTTTTGATGGCATACTTTCAGAACTTTGAAACATTAGTATATGATGTAGTAGGTGATGATAATCCAAAATTATTCACACATTTATTAAGAAGAGTTAAGATTAATGATTTAGTAAAAGACAATATTTTACTATATGATTTTTATCAAGTTAAACCAGGCGAAAAACCAGAGGATGTTGCATTTGATTTTTATGGTAGTGCAGAATTACATTGGTTAGTATTGTATGCAAATAATATAGTTGATAGATATCATCAATGGCCTATGAGTGTTAGGGGTTTTGAAGAATACTTAAAAGACAAATACACAAATCCACTTGCAACGCATCATTTTGAGATTAGTCAAAAATCTGGTGATACAGACATAAAGATAAATATAGGTTTAGATTCTACTGGACACAGTGGTGACACAGTGAGTGAAGTCACAAATAGAGAATATGAAGAGAATTTACAAACCCAATATAGTAAAATAAGATTAGTGAGAAAAGAATTTGTTAATCAAATTAGGAAAGAATTAAGAAACTTATTACAAAGTGATGCATAATGGCACAAGACAATTATAATTACAGTGGTTCATTTGAGATTGAAGAGTGTAAAATAATGACTCATCATGGAATTCCAATAGACCTTGAGGCTGCTCAAGTTATTGTTGGTATATACGAAGATATTATGCAAGGGTTTTTAACTGCAAATATATCTTTCCTAGACACAAATGATTCAGTTTTAAAAAATGGTATTGTTGGTAATGAGTATTGTTATTTAAAAATAATAACTCCCTCCACTGAAGATGTTTCATTAGATTTTACAAAAAACCCACTTATCGTCACATCAGTATCACAAAGAAATGAAGGACAAGGTAGATTTGTTACCCTAACTCTCGCAACTAGAGAATATATGAAAAACTCTAGAACTAGAATATCTCAAAGTTTTTCTGGTAATATGTCAGAGATAATTCGTAGATTAGTAAAAGAAAAACAATTTTTAGGTAGTGATAAAAAATTGATAACTGATGATAGCGTTGGTTTAGAAAGAGTTGTCATTCCTAATTTACGACCTTTAAGTGCAATACAGATGATTACACAGAGAGCTAAAACAAAAAAAGACTCACCATTTGTATTTTTTGAAACTATTAAAGGTTTAAATTTTTTATCATTTGATGGTATTAACAGACAAAATACTAAAACAACATTTACATTAGGTACATCAGATACTTATGATAACAAACCATCTAAATCATCCCAACTAGAAGCAAACATTGTTAGACAATTAGGACAAGTAGAAAGTGACAATCTAATAAGTAATAGTGTATTGTTAAATACTTTAAACGGAATGTATTCTTCAAGAATGATATTACACGATATATACAATAAAACCTATCACGATTTAAAGTTTAGATACTCTGATGCGTTTTCTAAAAAAAATGATATAGAAACCAGTATCGGTGAAACTGGACATCCAGTATTTCCAATATCAAGTGCAGTTGATGAAGATGGTAAAACAGTAGAAGATTTTCACGATTCATATTTAACTTTACAATCCACATCTGGATTTAATACTCCAAAAGGTTCAGTTCACAATATTAATCCTTATCCCAACACAATATATCCATTTGAAGAATCTTCAATAAGTAATCACTTGTTGACTAGAAATCATAAGATGGCATTTTTAGATAGAATGGGTATGACAATTGATATGGTGGGTAATTTATCAATACAAGCTTCAGATGTAATAAGATTAAATGTATATAAATCAAAAACTGATGTTGATAATGAGGATGAAGAATTATATGATGAAAGATTAACTGGTAGATATGTCATAACAAGGTTAAGACACACTTTTGATTTTGGTAATCCAAAAAAACATACAATACAGGCGACAGTTATTAAAGATAGTGTGACTAAACCTTATTCAAACAATCTACCACCTAACCCAAAGAGGTTAATTTAAAGGAAATAAAATGACTAATAAACAAACTCGTAAGTTAAGAACACTAAATTTTCAAAAACAAGAACGATACATAAATAATGAAGTGAATGACTTAACAACGGAGGTGAGTAAACTCTACCTCGCAAGAACGAGAAAGTTTTTAGGAAGAAGAACAGCGTGAAGACATTTGACCAAATACAAGAGGGTGTATATGACCCTAATATATTCAAAGCATTTTTTCTAGCAGGTGGGCCTGGTAGTGGTAAATCTTTTGTAGTGAGAAAGACCTCTGGTGGGCTCGGTATGAAAATTGTAAACTCTGATACTGCATTTGAGAAATTACTTAAAGATGCAGACTTTGATTTAGACTTTAGAGATATGAGTCCAGAGAAAAGTCTTGAAAGAGATAAAATAAGAAAGAGAGCAAAAGAAGTGACATCTAAAATGCAGAAGAATTTTGTTGCTGGTAGACTTGGTATGATTATAGATGGTACTGGTGCAGAATATGGTAAAATAGAAATACAAAAAAAATTGTTACAACAATTAGGATATGATACCTATATGATATTTGTTAATACTTCACTAGATACTGCGATAGAAAGAAATGATAAAAGAGATAGAAAACTACCTTTGGATATTGTTAAAACATATTGGAACAATGTACAATCAAACATAGGTAAATTTCAAAGATTATTTGGTATGAAAAATTTTATCGTTGTTGATAATAATAACCCAAAAGAAAATGTGTTTAGAAGAGTATTTAAAACTATTAGAAATCTTGCAAACAAAAAGGTCAGTAATTACATTGCAAAACAATGGATTGATAATCAGTTAAGAATGAAAAAAATGTCAAAGGGTTGACAAATTAAAATATTCGTGTTAATATGTAAACAATAATAATTATAATTAGTGAGGTATAATGGCAAAACGAAAAATGTCTGAAGAACAACGACAGGCTGCGATTGAACGACTTGCACTTGCAAGAGAAAAACGACTAAAAGAAAATCCACCACAATATAAAAACATTTCACCGAAGGTACTTGCAATACCAGATGATGGTTTTATGTCTATGAAAAAAGTTAGACAATGGATTAAGACACAAAAAGATATCGCATCAACTTCTGAAAAGGCGTCAAGAAGACACGGAATAGATACTAAAATAAAATATCAAGAAAGAGCAAAAGCTCTAAATGCAAGAGGATATATTAGGTGGTTAAATAACTATCTTGAGTCTGGTATTTTTGCTGGTGATTTTATTGGTGAGTATGAAGAGATTCCTATTACCAGAAGAATTATTGCAGGCCATAGAGAAGGTTGTAAAATAAAAGGTGGTAGAATAATAGAATGATACAACTATACAAGAATATTTTACCAGATGATTTGGTAAATGACTTGTTGAAATATTATGAATCATATGAACCTATTGATTATGGTAATTTCACACAAGTAGAAGTAGATACTCAACATAAACTTACAAACTATATGAAAGATATAGTTTATAAAGTTACAGACCATTATTTTGAGTTGCACGACAAAACAAATCAACACCCAGAACCATTTGCATTAGAGGGTTTTAGGATAAAAAGGTATGAACCTAATAAAGGTAGTTTTCCTTGGCATACTGACGCTGGTAATATACAAAACTGCACGAGGTTTCTTGCATTGTTGTTTTATTTAAATAATAGTGAAGCTGGCACTAAATTTGAAAAGACTTATGTACCAGCAGAAAAAGGTAGTGTAGTTATATTCCCACCAATGTGGATGTTTCCACACGAGGGGGAAATGCCTAAGAAAGAACCTAAGTTTATAATGAGTACATATTTACACTTTATGGGGGTTGACAAATCAAGACAAGTCTGATAAAATACTGATATGAAAGAATTTACATTACTTATAACTATTCTATTTAATTTTCCTAATGGTGAACACCAAGAGATACAGATAGAACGAAAACAAATGAGTGAAGTTGATTGTGTTGAAGAAGTAGAAAACAACAATGACATATCAATCAATTTTTTGGGTAACACCATAGACTTATTCTTTGAGTGTACTCCTACTATTGAAGAAGATTTTTATAAATATGAGTATGATTATAGAATGGACGAAAAAACTTTACAAGATATATTATTAAAGAGAGGTGGTACAGACATATGATTACACATAAACAATTACTAAGTTGGATGCAAGAAATCCATAAAGACACATTAGAACATGGAAATGAAGACCAACAATTTGTTTTAGAACAAATGATTGATTATTTAAAAACAGATTACAGAGAGGGTAAACCTCTGATTAACAAAAATATTATAGGATACTAAAATGTTATTATTTGCAATAAGTACAATATTCACAATAATGTCTAATCTATTTGTTATAGGTGAAGCAGAATTTTTTGCACACAAACAAAAAATGGAAAAGATGTATGGCCCATGTGAGTGGAAATATGTTGGTAAACAAACTGATATAAAGAACCCTGCTATACCTTTGAAACCACCAGTAGGTGAGAACTATGTTTTATTCAGACAAGTTTGCGAAAATGACCCACATAGAAAAGATTAAGGTAAGATATCAAAGACTAATTAATAATTGCGATACTGCATTGAAAGATAGTCAAGATTTAGATATGAAAGAGTTTTGGTTAAAGACTAAATTACTCGTAACTGAGAAGTATCAAAAATTATGTTCTTTGGATTAGTAACACTTTTTGTTGCACTATCAATTAGTGCAGTTGCAGCCTATTATAGTATTGTTGGTTTGATGGCAATATTTTCTGCAGCTGCATTTTCTATTGCAGTAATGGGAGTTGTCCTAGAGATAGGTAAACTTGTTACTGCATCTTGGTTATATCAAAACTGGAAAACTGTTCCCAAAGTATTAAAATATTACCTAACAAGTGCAGTGGTTATATTAATGTTTATTACTTCTATGGGTATATTTGGTTATCTATCAAAGTCGCATATTGATGCTAGTACAAATACTTCTCAAATATCAGTGAAACTTGATAGGGTAAATAATAGAATCGCATCAGAACAAAAGGTAATTGATAGGGCAGAAAGACAATTAGAGAATTTAGATAAGGCACTAGAAAGATATGTAGAATTAGGTGCAGTATCAAAAGGTTTAGATAGAAGAGAAAGTCAAGAAGGAGAAAGACTTAAACTAACCAATATGGTTAACAAATCACAAGAAAAGATTGATGAATATCTTGACCAAAAATCTGAATATACATTAGAGATTAAAAACTTTGAGGTTGAGGTTGGCCCATTAAAATATATTTCTGCATTACTATATGGTGATGATGCACTTACATTTTTAGAAAATGCAGTAAGATGGGTTATATTAATTTTAGTATTTGTATTTGACCCACTTGCAGTTCTTCTAGTCGTAGCTGCAAACATAACGATTAGAGATGTATTAAATAAAAGAAAAAGAATAAAAGATAAATTGTTACGAAAACAAAGAAAAAATAAGATACTCGTAAAAGAAGAACCTATTGGTGATGGTACTGCGAGAAAGATTACAAAAACTAAAAACGGTGTTACTATGGAGTATTACGAATAGGAGAGAGAACTATGCCATATATACCAGCAATAAAGGTAATTATAACATTATTAATTATAGAGATAGTATTACACATTTCTGAAATTTTGATTGATTTAAATTTAATAAATATTTAAAAATATATGAGGAAAGTATGAAATATTTAATTTTTTTAATGATAGTATTATTTTCTACAAGTGTAAATAGTGTAGAAAGACCAAGTGCAGTAGAACCACAACTTGATGAGGAAGACAATCCAACTTACTATATGACATATGGTAAGGGTGATAGGATTGACCCCTCTACTAATAAACCTTTAAATCTTATACAGATTTATTGTAAGGAGATACCAGTAGATATGGTATCTGATGAACAATTAGATGAATGTAGAGAGGACAAAAGTTTAGTTAGAGAAGAGTATGGGTGGATGGATTTTGCAACCTATAAAGGTTGGAGGTCATATCATGCAGAATGTCATGTATGTCACGGGCCTGATGCAATGGGTGGTTCATGGGCACCTAACTTGATGCAATCACTTCAAGATGGTTTAGATTACTATGATTTTTTTAGTGTTATTGCAAATGGTAGAGGTGTTGATGATGGTGCATTAGAGGGTAATGTAATGCCTGCATTTGGTATGAATCCTAATGTTGCACCACATATTAATGACTTATACAGATATATCAAAGCAAGGGCAGATGGTAAAATTAGGAGAGGTGTAAGACTACCTAAGTTACCAAAGTTTAAAGAGTAATGATAACTATAACAGAAAACGCAAAAAAATACTTGTACGACATTGCAAAAAAGAATGATAAAAAGTTTGTATCTTTTGGTGTAAGTGGTGGTGGTTGTGCTGGTTTTAGTTACAAGTGGGATTACATAGACGAGCCTGATAAAGGACATACTATATTTCACATAAAGGATGAAGTATCTCTTGCAGTAGATAAAGTTGCAGAGATGTATATAATGGGTAGTGAGATAGATTATGTACAAGAGATTATGGGTAGTTTCCTAAAAATTAATAATCCCCTAACCAAATCGTCATGTGGTTGTGGGGAATCATTTAGTGTTTAAGACTACGATACATCTTTTACTACACACATTATTCTGGTTGTTTATGATGTTAGTTGTTCCAGATTTACTATTTGCAAAGGCCAAAACATATAAAGGTACTAATGCAAGACACTATGGTGAACGACAAGAATATTATGTATTTTGTAGATTATATGATGAAAAGATAGATAGAAGTAGAAGAGAAGAAGAAAGAAAATGTTTTTATGAATGTAGTGATAAAGAAACAGTTGTTGTTACAACAAGCATAGGTTATCCTTGTCAAAATAGTATTACAGAGAAGAGAAAACCATAAATATATATATGCAATAAACTATTGTAGGAGTTTTAAATGGCATACAGTAAACAATTAATAGACCATTACGAGAACCCAAGGAATGTTGGGACATTAGATAAGACCAAGAAAAATGTGGGTACTGGTCTAGTAGGGGCGCCTGCGTGTGGTGATGTTATGAAACTTCAAATAGAGGTTGATGACAAAGGTATTATAACAGACGCTAAATTTAAAACATTTGGATGTGGTTCTGCAATAGCTTCTAGTTCACTTGTTACTGAGTGGGTGAAAGGAGTTCATATTGACAAAGCACAATCAATTAAAAACACAGAGATTGCGACAGAACTCGCATTACCGCCAGTTAAAATACACTGTTCGGTACTTGCAGAAGATGCTGTCAAAAGTGCAATCACTGATTATAAAAAAAAATGCAGTTGTGATGATAACTAGTAAATTTTGTAAAAACTGTGGACATGATTCCCATTGTGGAAAAGTTATTAATGATTGTAAACAATGTTATTGTGAAAAATGCCGAGAAATAGAAACATAGGTAATATACCTATTTCAGAATATGAAGTTTATCACGGATACGACCAAGATGTTAAAGTCTGGTTTGTTGAAGTACAAATACCAGAATTAGGTTCTGGTTATATTTTAAAATGGTACAAGACAAAAGAGGAGTATGAGAAAGGGTTAAAAAAAGTATGTTTGACTTAATAGGATTAATACCAATTATACTTTTTGTATTAGTAATACTTTCTATATTGTTAGGATTGTGGGATTAATAGGACTCTTAATCATACCCCTCTTAATTATTCTAATGTGGAGAGATTAGTGCCTTGGAAAGATGATGATGAGTTCAAAAAGTTTGATAAGATAGAATGGAAACTTAATTTAGTTGATACAGTTCTATTAATCATTGTTGTTGCTGTGATTTTAGTATCTTTATATGTTTAGTTTACCAAAAAATTCTAAAATAGTAAAAGGTAAAACCTTTGGAACTAAAAAGAATTTAGTATTAAATATCTATCGTTGGAATCGTGATAATGGGAAAAATCCTAGTATCAATACATATCACTTAAATAAATCAAAAATGGGGCCTATGGTGTTAGATGCGATTATAAACATCAAAAACAACATAGACCCCACACTTACATTTAGAAGAAGTTGTAGAGAAGGTATCTGTGGTAGTTGTTCTATGAACATCAATGGTACAAACACCCTTGCGTGTTTAACACCAATTGACAAGAAAGAATTTAATATTTATCCACTACCACATATGAGTGTCATAAAAGATTTGGTTGTAGATTTAGAACCATTCTTTGAACAATATAAAAGTATTAAACCTTATATCGTTACTGATAAGAAACCTAAAAAAGAACACATACAATTACCAGAGGATAGAAAAAAGTTAGACGGACTGTATGAGTGTATATTATGTGCCTGTTGTTCTACCTCGTGTCCTAGTTATTGGTGGAATAGTGATAAGTTTTTAGGGCCTGCGATACTACTACAAGCATATCGTTTCATAGTAGATAGTAGAGATAAGAATAAAAAAGAAAGACTGAAACAATTAAATGATGCGTTTAAGTTATATCGTTGTCATACTATAATGAATTGCACTAAGACTTGTCCTAAAGGTCTGAATCCAGCAAAAGCAATTTCTGAAATCAAGAAATTACAAGTGTCAAATTAAAAAGACTGTCATTTTCTTGACAACTAATAAATATTAGTAGGAGAGAGAAATGTTAGAGTTAATCAATTCATTGTGGCCTATGTTTATAGGTTTCATTACACTAGTAGTAGTGTTATCACAAATGTATATGAGAATCCAAGTATTAGAAGAAAAGGTTAAGACCCTTTTTGATTTACACAACAAATCCAAGTAATGTTGTAATTCTACAACAATTCAAAAAAAAAATAAAAAAAATATAAAAAAGACTTGACTTGTTTCTAGAACAATGTTAAGATAGAGACATAATTAAAAAAGAAAGGCAATATATTATGGTAGAAGGTTATAAAATGACACAAATGGAAAGAATAGAACACAGAAAAAAGATTGAGAAGTGGTCTAAGGATAATGTACAAAAATTACTAATGGGTAATGATTGGTTAAAGAGTGGTGAGTATGTACCAAGTAGAAAACTACAAGAAAATGTGAGTTGGTTTGAATTAGAATCAATGTCATTGAATAAGTTTTTAGAACTTGCAGATTTAGTTACAGCTGAATCGCCTGGAACTTATACTTTAAATGATTTAGTTAGAAAATTAGCAAAATAATTTAAAAAAAGACTTGACATTGTTGTCAAAACATAGTACAATATTAATATAATCAAGAAAGAAAGAGAAAAAATATGAAAAATTATGTAAGTTTAGAGAGAGCTAAAGGTGTTGACAAAGATGCATTGATTGATAGTGCATTTGAAAAGTTCAATAATCAAAATGTTGACAAGAACGGAAACTATGTTAAGTATAGTGATTTAGAACAAAACTTTGACGGTACGACTCAAATGTATGAAGGTCTTCAACAGTTAGAAGACGGATTGATTGATTACATTGAGATTATTCAAACTGTTAAAAGTATGGTTAAGAACAAGTTAAGAAATGGTAACTTTGGTGTTGACAAAGAAGTTAAAGATAAGTTGTTCTATGAAATTCAAGATTTACAGACTTATGCAAACCAATGGTTGCCTGATTATTCTGGTGATGTTATTAGTGGTTTTAATAAACTTGTTGGAGATACTGACGAGGAACATTTTCACCAACTATAAGAGAGGATAATATGATTAAAGATATGATAGTAAAAAGTGTGAGATATTTTGAAACAAATCGTGGTTTAGGATATGAAGCAAAAACTAATGAAGGTTCTATATGGAATGACGGAAATGGTGGCCCTACTTATTTTGAACCACAATATCCAAAGTACAATAACAAAGACTTTACTGATTTTTCAGAATCAGATTTAGAAAATATGATAAACATTTATGAAAAAGTTTAAAAAAAGACTTGACATTGTTCTTAAAACAAAGTATAATAGTAATATAATCAAGAAAGAAAGGTAATTATGAATATTAAAGATGCACAAAAATGTTTAGATTTAGTTCTAAATGAACAAGCAAGTTTAGCTGGTCAATATCCAGAGGGAAATTACTATGGAGAATTTGCAGTTATTTGTAAGAAGTATGACATTGACCCAGAAACACATTGGGAAAATGTTTTAGATTCTTTAGATAACCCAAATGTAAGAAAATATGATTGGAGAAAGGAAGAGTGGTTAATATGAAAAAGAAATATTTTACAAATAGAAAATTTACACCAGAAGAATACAAGGTGTATGTAAAGAATAACAACAAGATTTTTGAGTACACAGGCGAAGACAATATCGTATCTGTT
>CESD01099278.1_pt1 | contig 17525 bp, 18 predicted proteins | sample 531191 | NCBI WGS metagenome assembly CESD01 (sample SAMEA2622021, study PRJEB7988) | marine metagenome | biome: marine biome (ENVO:00000447); feature: deep chlorophyll maximum layer (ENVO:xxxxxxxx); material: "saline water (ENVO:00002010), including plankton (ENVO:xxxxxxxx)" | depth 188 m
ACATTATTAATTGCTGGAATGGGTAAAGATCGTAAATCACTTCAAGAAAAAATTGTTTTAAATAAACTAAGCAATGTGAAGTTAATTGGTTTTCAAAATAATTTGCCTCCTATTCTTAAGGCTTCAGATTACGTAATTATGCCATCTCGGCAGGAAGGAATGCCTAATGTTGTGATGGAAAGTATGGCTCTAGGCAAGTCCGTTCTTGCGGCTAAAGTAAATGGGGTTTCTGAATTAATGGATCATAATAGAACGGGATATATATTTGATCCAATGAAAGTTAAGCCAATTCTAGATGCAATGAATTTTGTTTTAGATAATCATGGTTCTGAAAAAATAATTAATTGGGGATTATTAGCAAAAGATCACATCAAGAATAATTTTAGATTAGATAAAATGATTGACCATTTAGAATCATATTTTTACGATCAATATGCCCAATCGTACCGTTAGTCAAGCTCGCTCATTTAAGCAAAATCCAAATCATTATCCTAGAAAGCTAAAGGTTGGGATTTATAATGCTTTGACTAGGACTGAATCGAATTATCCATTGATAAAAAACCCTAAACGGATTTTAATTCAGTGTCAGGAAAAAATTGGCGATGGTATACTTCTTTTCCCATTATTATATGGATTAAAATTGTTTTTCCCAGATCTAAGTATTGACATACTCTGTTCCAGACGGAATAGGGAAATATTTAATAAAGTATCATTTATTGAAAAAATTTTTACTTATAGAAATGGAAATAAGCTTTGGGAAAAATTGAACTCAAATAAATATGATATTTTTTATAATCCTAAAGATCATCCATCCATTACATCATTTAGAATTGCTAAAAGAGTAAAGGCTAAGGTAAAAGTTTGCATTTCAAATAAGCGTCATGATCAACATTATAATTATGCATTAAAGAATCTTAACGCAAAAAGAATTTTAGAAAAGAATGCACTTTTATTAAAAGAGTATGATAAAAGTTTTAAAATCCTACCTTGGTTACCTATAAATAATGACCAAATCAAAAATCATGAAGTATGTATTAATATTTCTTCTGGTAGTCCTCATAGAGAATGGTCTGTTAAAAAGTGGATTGACTTAATTAATATGATTTATGAAAATGATAAATCTACAAAAATTAATATTATAGCGATTAATAAAGACCAGAATAAAATAAATGAAATAAAAAGAAAAATTGGTCATTCAATCAATTTTCATTCTAATTTTAATAATATTCTTGATTCAGTAAGTATTATTTTTAAATCAAAAGTATTGATTTCACCAGATACAGCAATAATTCATTTAGCAGATGCAACTAAAATAAAAATATTAGGCCTTTACTCAGCAGATAGTATAAATGTAGAGCGATACAGTCCATTCTTTTCAAAGTATAAGATTATTCAATCTAATTCACTTTCAATAAATAATATTGATACACAAAAAGTTTTTTTAGAATACAGAAAATTAATAATGAAATAAAATGACGAAAGTACTTTTTGAAAATCATCACCTCTATTATTTGCCTAATTTTATCCCAGTTATTCAGGAGATGCGAAAGCGAAATAATTACAAAATAATTGCATCAATCTCTAATATAGCTGATAAGGAAGAAAAAAATATATTTATAGAAACATGTAAAAAATTAAATATCGATACAATTATTGAAGAAATAGAATCTGAAAGAATTTTAAAAATAAAAGAATATGAATTTGATGTCGTAATTGTAGGGAATATTGGTCAGCTAAATAAAATTGTAGATAGTGATGATGTGCTTACTGTAATGATTTATCATGGGATTGGTTTAAAGCAATCATACTATAATGATATTGATCCCAGAATTGATTTAAGATCAGTTGAGTCTGAATCTAGAATGAAAGAATTAAAATCACATGGTCATAAGAATTTAGCTCTAACTGGATTTACTAAATGTGACCCGCTCTCATCTATAAATCAGGAAAAACTAAATTCTTTTAAATTAGATCAAAATCTAAAGACAATTTTATATGCTCCAAGTTTTTATCCTTCTTCTATTGACATGTTAAATCAAGTTTTTCCAGAGCTGAGTTATGAAACAAATCTAATAATCAAGTTACATAATTTTAGTTGGTTCCAAGATAAATATAAGAATCAAAGTAAAATGATGCTTGAATTAGCAGAAAAAAATAGAAATATATTTTTAGTACCCCGTGACGATTACAATATTATTCCTTATTATTACAATTCAGATTTACTGATATCTGACATATCATCAACAATATTTGAATTTCTGTATTTGAATCGTCCTATAATAATGGCAGAATGTTTTAATCTTAGATTAAAACATAAAATTTTTAATAAAAGATTTATCAAGAAAATGGATTTAAGTAGAATGGAAAGTATTGATTTTGTATTAAGACTTGAAGACCCCAATAATTTAATATCTTTAGTCTATCACTCCTTGGAATATCCTAAAGATTTAGAACAAGAGAGATTAGTTGCACAAAGAGAATATTTGTTTAAACTTGACGGAAAGGCATCTTATCGTATGGTTAATGCAATTGAATCAAAATTAATTGGATCTAATAATTGAGAATAGGTGTTTTTTGTCCTAATTGGGTAGGAGATGCCGTAATGGCATTGCCATTTTTTAATTCATTACGACATATTTATCCTGATTCAATAATAATAGCAATATGTAAATCGCATGTTGCTGCAATCTTTGAAAATCATCCTTCTATTAATGGCATTATTGAATTTGAAAAAAAAGATTTAAGTGGATTTAGATCTACTACTAATTCGGGAATAAGTTTAGAATCCATTGACCTTGATAAATTTTATTTACTATCAGACTCTTATCGTGCTGCATATTTAGCATTTAAATCTAAATCTCCAGTAAGAATTGGTTATTCTGGTCAAGGGAGAAATCGTCTTCTTTCAAAAGTTTTCAATAGGTCGAAGGAAAAAAAGAATCATAGGTCGATGCAATATATTAACCTTTTAGATGATAAAAACTTATTTCAACAACAATACTCTAATCCTGGTATTGTACTTAGTGAATCAGAGATAAAGTGGGCACAAAAAGAATTAGCTAATTTAGATATTTTGGATCCAATAGCAATTTTTCCTTTTAGTATAGCTAATTCTAGAAAAATTCCTCAAGAAAAAACAATATCTTTATTAAATAAAATAGATAAATCAGTACTGATATTTGGCAGCTTAAACGATTCTTCTGAAGCTAATAGATTAATAGAATCTTTAAAAAATGATAAGATTAAATCAGTAGCAGGAGCTTATAGTTTAAGAAAAAGTATAGCATTGATATCTAAGTGCAAAGCTGCCATTGCTAGTGATAGTGGTTTAGGCCATATTTCATCAAATTTAGATATACCAACTGTAAGTTTATTTGGAGCAGGTGACCCAGAGTTAACTCGACCTATTGGGGAAAAAACTTTCGTAATTAATAAAAATGTGCATTGTAGTCCATGCTTAAAAAATAAATGTCATAATAAGAGAGAATATTTGTTATGCTTAAAAGAAATCGAATCCAATTCTATTTTGGAAGCGCTATCAAATTTTTAGTTTGACTTTGAAAAGTGATTGAGGTTTTTCTTTGCTTTATTTAATAAAATATTTTTTATATCGCTAAAATTATTGTCATTTATTTTTCCTTCATTTTTTGAATCAATTGATATAAATGGTTCATCATTTATTGTAGTAAGTTTTCCTGATTCAATTTTATTCCCAGATAGTCTGAATTCCATTTTTGATTTTTTATCGGCAATAATAAATTTTTTAGGTCGTTCGTCAATTTGACATTCTTGAATAATTGCATAATCATTTAATTCATTATATCTAATTAGTGATTTTCCTGAAAAAATTTTATTGAAGGGTTCAGACAGGTTTATATAATCCATAATGGTAGGCATTATATCAGCATGGCTTGTAATATCATATAGATCATTCTTTTTTCCTGGAATATGCATTATGAATGGTGTGGAAGTCTGAAAATTATTAAAGGAATATGAATGCGCGAATCTACCATATTCATTGAATTCCTCTCCATGATCTCCAATAATAACAATAATTGTATTTTCCATTTTTCCGCTTTTTTCAATCGTATCAACGATTTTACCTATCAATGAATCCACATAGTAAGCACTATTCTTATAGCGGTTAAAAACTAAGTTTGATTCTTTTTGTAATCCTTTTTCATAAATTTGGTAGTGTCTTTTAATATAAGGTTCAAATTTTCCAAATGATTCTGGGAAGTAATAATTGTAGTGAGTAGAATAAAACCAAAGGAAGCTAAGACTTTGTTTTCTATTATCATTTGTAAAGTTATTTAAAAATTTTTCAACCATCATTTCATCCCATTTAAAAAGATCGCTTCTTTTAACCATGGGATGACCTAAACCCCCACCATAGTTTGTAAATTTATAAATGTTATCTATAGCGCTAGTAAAAATATGTTTATCCATATCTGAATATTCCAGCGCTGTTGTAGTATAAATATCGATATCATAGTTAAGCTTTTCAAAAATTGATAAAGCTACAGGTTGGACTTCTTTTTTATATGAGGGGTACCAGTAGAAAGGAGTATGTCCTGTTAAAATTCCAAAAATGCCGTTTCCTGTACAATTACTATTACTAAAATGCTGTTTACTCGATATCCATTTTTGTTTTAATCTATGAAGGTTTGGCATGATGTCAGGATCATTCATATCAAAGCGCAAACTCTCAAATACAAGCAAAACAACATCAGTTTTATTTTTTTCTGCAGAAATATTTTTCAAATCATCATTTATTTTTTTTTGTTGAAATAAATAATCTGATTCGAAGTCCCATGTTATACTAGCTGCTGCTTTTTCTTCTTCTGTAGGAGGATTAAGTATAGGTGACCATACTTTACTCATTCTAAGTGGAGTATAAGATGGAACTGAATTCCAATAATGATTAAGTATTTGTCTATCAGTATAATGTAAAAAGGAAAAAAGAATTTTTTCAATCAATGATAATAAAATTAACGTTTTAAAGATTGGACTTAAATATGACCCAAAATTATTATTAACAAAATCTTTTTTATGCTTATAAAACCAGTTTGAAATAAATAGTGTAATTAAACACCAAACAATAATTAAAAATATCTGACTTATAATGGAAATTATATCTGATGATCGAACACCCATATCTTGCATTACACCAGTTTCAAATAATATTTTGAATAGTTTTATATTAAAATGATCACGATAAATAGATAATACTTTTGCATCAATAGCGGTAAATAAATATGTGAAAGCAAATAAAAAAATAGCGAAATAGCGAAGGTTGTATTCGTTCATTTTAAATAAATTTGCTAAGCCCTTTACCATTCCTTTGACTATAATTACCAAAAAAATTGGGGTGATAAAAGTCATAATTAAATGAAATAATCCTGATTCACCATTGCTAAGGAATAATGAATTTGGGAATATATATATAAGTAAAGCTAACCAGTGCAAAAAATAAAATATTGATAATCGTTTCATAAACAAGTATTACATGTTAGTGTTAATAATTATATCTGAAATTAACCTTATATTTTATTTTTCATCACAATAAGTATAATTACTAATTTGTCACCCTATGAAAGCTGTTATACTTGCTGCAGGTGTATCTAGAAGATTGTATCCACTTACTTACAATACACCTAAATGTTTAATTGAATTGGGTGGAAAATCAATATTAAACCATCAATTAGATTCTCTAATAGAATCTGGTATTAATGATGTAACATTTATTGTAGGATATCAAAGAGAAGTTATTATAAAACATGTTGAGACTCATTATCCTTCTTTAGATAGCCATTTTATTATAAACCATCATTATTTTGAAACTAATACAGCATATTCATTAAATCTTTGTGAGAAAGCAATAGTAGACAATCAATTTATTTTAATGAATGGTGATGTATTATATCCAAATGAATTACTTTCACGATTAGTAAGCTCTCCCTATGAAACATTGCTTGCTGTTGAAGTGAAATCATGTGGACGTGAAGAAGTAAAAGTAATTGAAGGTGATAGACAACAAATAGTTGCCATCGGAAAAGATTTAATTGAAGAAAATTGTCTGGGTGAATTTATTGGTGTGGCAAAATTATCTAAGTCATTCTCAAATGCATTATTTAAATCACTTGATGCTTTAATTAAAGCAGGTGGAAAGTCAGATTATTTTGAAGCAGCAATACACCCAATATTATCTAATGAAAAAGTTTATTTTGAAAATGTTTCAGACCTGCCGTGCATTGAGATTGATTTTATTGAAGATCTTGAAAAAGCTAAAAAACTAGTTAATTCTGACTGGTTTAAATAATTCTTAGTGCTTCCTGATCATATTATAATAGATTTTGATAGTACTTTTATTGCTGTAGAGTCCTTAGATGAATTAGCTACTTATAAATTTAGTAATAATGAAAATGGTAAAAATCTCATCAGAGATATTCAATTACTTACTAATGCTGGAATGGATGGAGATATTACATTTAAGGAGTCTCTTGATAAAAGGATGAAGCTACTTGAAATAGATCGGAATGATATTCTAGTATTAATAGAAAAGCTTGCCGATTGTATTACACCCTCTTTCCAAAAAAATAAATTATTTTTTAAGGAAAATTCTCAGAGAATATTGTTTCTTTCAGGCGGGTTTAAAGAATTTATTGTTCCTATAGTTGATAAATTTGGGATTAATAAAAGTCAAGTATTTGCCAATGAATTTATCTATAATTCATTTGGAGATATAATCGGGATTGATCAAAAAAATGTTATGTCATCCAATAAAGGTAAAGTAAAACAGGCTAGATCACTTAAGTTAAATGGTGAAATCCATGTTATTGGTGATGGTTTCACAGATTATGAAATTAAGTCAGAAGGAGTTGCAACTCATTTTTTTGCATTCACAGAAAATATTAAGCGAAAAAATGTATGTGAGTTATCAGATCAAGTTTTATCAAAGTTTGATGATTACTTATTATTTATTAATTGAATTAACAAATTATATTTCTTTTTATTTCATAAATTTGAATTGCATAAATATTAATTATTATTAAATAAAGAACAATGCTCCAAAAAGTTTTATCAGAAAAAATTGTAAAATGGCAAAATGAAATTCATTCTATCCTTAAGGATGCTGGAGGAACAAAAATTAGTGATGTTTCTGTAAGTCAAGTATATGGAGGGATGCGAGGAGTTAAAGGATTAATATGTGAGACTTCAGCAGTTTCAGCTGATGAAGGATTAATTATTAGAGGGAACAAATTACTTGATATCACACATATATCACCTGAAGAAGTTTTTTATTTACTGTTGACAGGCGATCTACCGGACCAAGATGCTACTATAGATATTCAAAGTCAATTTTCAAAATACCAAAATGTCCCAGAATATATTTGGGATATATTGTCTGCAATGCCAAAAGATTCTCACCCAATGACTATGCTATCAACTGCAATTCAATCTATGCAAGTAGAGAGTCTCTTTGTGAAAAAATATGACGAAGGAATTCCTAAATCAGATTACTGGAAATGGACATTGGAGGATGGAATAAGATTAATTGGAGTGCTTCCTGGAATTGCTGCTGGAATATATCGCATGAGGTTTAATAAAGGAGATCTTATTGAACCAAATGATCAATTAGATTGGGCAGGTAACTTTGCACATATGCTTGGATTTGATAATGAAGATTTTAAAAAATTAATGCGACTTTATTTAATGCTTCATTGTGATCATGAAGGAGGAAATGTTAGTGCATTTAGTTCCTTAACAGTATCATCAGCATTATCTTCACCGTATCTTTCAGTTGTTGCTGGCTTAAATGGACTAGCTGGACCTTTGCATGGTTTAGCTAATCAAGAGTGCCTAAAATTTGTTTTAGAAGTTCGAGATCATTTTAATGGTGCGCCATCAAGTAAAGATTTAGAAGAGTTTTGTTGGGATAGATTGCAAAACGGTAGAGTAATACCTGGATATGGTCATGCTGTATTAAGATGTCCTGATCCCCGTTTTACTGCTTTTTTATCTTTTGGTAAAGATCATATTCTAGATGATGATGTTTTTTCTATAGTTGAGTCTCTTTTTGAAGTAGTACCGCCAGTTCTTAAAAAACATGGTAAAGCAAAGAATCCCTGGCCTAATGTCGATGCAGCTTCTGGTTCTTTATTATATTTTTATGGCCTTAAAGAATTTAATTATTATACCGTATTATTTAGTATCTCAAGAACAATGGGAATTATTGCTCAAATGGTAATCAATCGTGCTATGGGAATCCCCATAATGCGACCTAAGTCTGTAACAACTGATTGGATTAAAAATAATACTTAAATTATTATACAGTCCTTATTTTTTGACACACAATAAAAGCCGTTTTTTCTTCTACTATTAAATCTTATTTTTTATTTATGAGACTGTTTATTCCATTTGGAATATGTTTTCTTTTAATATTTGGTTGTGCATCACATCCGGTAATAAATCCACATTTGCCAGAAGCTGGAAAAGTAAAAAAAGGATATGCCTTGTCAGTAGAAAACGTAGTTCCATATATGTGGTATCGTAAAGGTATTAATGAAAAAAGTGAAATTGGATTTCGAGTAGGGCTTCCAATATATGGTAGCGGTATTGATTATAGTCGCGTTGTATATAAAAAAGACAATAAATGGGATATTGTCAATTTTGCATGGTCTTTAAACCCGAATTATAATATCGATGCAACTTACTATAAGTTCAAAACTAAAAAAGGGGATGATGGTTTTCTTAAATCAAGGTGGATAGGTTTTAGAGGTATGTCTATTCAAAATGGAATTACTAAAAATAGTAGTAATCGACTTGGCTTTCTAATGGGTTTCCAATCAAATCCTAAATGGGGTATAGAGTTTGGATATTTCCACGATCCAAATTCATTACCTTTAACGCAAATCTTTAATCCAAAATACGACCCTAAAGCTGCAGATACACCTGCACGATTTAATGATAAATTAATGAGAGATTCTGAAACAGGTTTTCCATCGGAGTATTCTCGAATAACCGGCTTATCTCTATCAATATTTATTGATCTTGATGCTCCAAAAAAAAATAGCAATCAAAATTAATCGTGTCTCTTATAAAAAGAATTAAGAAATATTTTGATAGATGTATTATGTCAGAATATGTTGGTCATCCATTTGAGCATCCAATTATTTATCTTAACTCAATAAAGAATATCATTGGTGATGATAAAAAGACACCCTCAAAAATATTACTAGATAGTTTAGATAAAGTTTCAAATTCTATTCCAAAAAGGGAAGATGATCAAAAAATATTAAATAAAGTATCAAAAGAGGGAATAGGTTTTACTGTTTTTATTTCTGATTTAGAAGATGCCTGCCAAGCTGGTAATTATAAAAAAATGGAATATGAAGCAGCACGTCTTCAATCTGTTAGTGAAAATGGATTAAGTGGTCTAGAAGTGCTTATAGAGTTAGGATTGCAAGATTTAGATTATTTTGGATTATTTTGTTTTCATCTTCATAGAGCAAATTCATTTGATCATAATCCAATTGGATCATGGCATTATACTCAATGTCTTTTGCAAGAGTTAAAGAAAAAAAAGTTACCTGATCCACATGAAAATATTGATATCAAATTTGAGTTAAATCCAGGATTGCATCATGAAAAAATTGATCTACTTGTTTCTGCATATAGAATGGGGAATATTGATTCTGTTAGGCGAAAAGGATTTAATAGGGAAATTTCATATTGGTTTTCAAATCAAAACTTAGCTGTACCCAGTAAAGCACTAACTAGTGAAATTGACTCTAGTCTAGTTGAATACATAAATAATGGAGGTGACTTTTATATTAGGTTTGCTGAGCAATTAATTGATACGCCCAGTAAAATTGTCACTTTAGATGCTTTGCGATATTTAACTAATCATGGAAGTCCTGATCATTTACCCTATATTTATAATCAACTTATGATGTTAAAAAAATGAAAATAGCTGGGTACGAATTATATAGTATTGAAACTAGTCGATTTGGACTAGACGGTGGAACAATGTTTGGTATTATACCTAAGTCAATGTGGAAAAAAGAGATTAAATCGGATGATAATAATTGTATTGAAATGGTTACTCGATCATTATTAATGGTTGGTCATGATAGAAAAATATTAATTGATACAGGTAATGGTGATAAATGGCAGGATAAATTTAGATCGATATATAATATAGACACAGAATCTGTTAACATAGAATTATCTTTAGCAAAATATGGCTTTAATACTGAAGATATTACTGATGTATTTTGTACGCATTTACATTTCGATCATATAGGGGGGAATACAAAATATTCTAATGGGGAGCTAGTCCCAGTTTTTCCTAATGCTACCTATTGGATGCAAAATGAGAATTGGGAGCTAGCAAATTCACCTACTGAAAAAGATCAAGGGAGTTTTATGAAGCACGATTGGTCAGTTTTAGCCGAAAACGGTATGATAGAATTTGTTGATGGAAGGGACCAATTTCTTCCAAATATAGATATTCAATTATCCTATGGGCATACTATTGGAATGATGCTTCCTAAATTAAATGATAATTCTCAAACACTTATATATATGGCAGATCTCATTCCTATGGCTGCACATCTACCCTTGCCATGGATAATGAGCTATGATATTAACTCTGCATTAACATTAGAAGAAAAAAGAAGTTTGCTTCCTAAGGCAGTTGAAGAGAATTGGACAATATTTTTTGAACATGACCCTATTCATCAAGCATGTAAAGTTTGTTATGATGGAAAACATTTTCGTTTGAAAAAATCGGTGAAAATAAGTGACTGAAATAGAACAGATGAATGAATTGTTTAAAAAAGGATTAGATGATTATGAAAGTGGTGAATACTTTGAAGCTCATGAATCCTGGGAGGACTTATGGTCAGATTTCAATTTTTCTGATAGGAAGTTTATTCAAGGCTTAATTCAATTAGCCGTGAGTTTTGTCCACTTAGGTAATGGAAATTTAATAGGAGCAAAAAGCTTGCTTAAAAAATGTCAAAATAAATTTATTGATTATAGCGGCATCCACCGTGGAATAAATTTAGAAGAGCTTAAATCCTCAATCGAAGTAGTAGAAATTGTTTATAATGATTTGAATGATTCAAAAGAATTTGATTGGGACCTTGTCCCAGTTTTAAAAGGATAGTATTATGAATGTAGCATTATTTATAAAAGATTTTCAAAAAGGAACTGAATTATCAACACGCCTAATTGAAAATAATATTAATATTACATTTGCAGAGTCTATTTATGATCTTCCTGATCATTGTGATGCTGGTATTATTGATTTAGATAATGAAAAGTTTGGTAATTCTCATTTTATTTCAGATTTAAAAAAACAAAGTGGAATTAAATTGATAGGTTATATGAAATTAATCAAAAAGGGTGAGCAATCCACTTATAAGCTAGCTGGTTGTGACATAATTATTTCAAAAGCATCTATTTTAAAAAATATAATAAATCTATTGAGTGATAATTAAATTGAGAGAAAGTAAAGCTAATAAAAAAATAAGATCAAAAAATATAATTAAAATTTTAAAGGATACGTATCCTGATTCTAAATGCTCATTAGTTTATAATTCTCCACATGAGCTTTTAGTTGCAACAATGCTTTCAGCACAGTGTACAGACAATAGAGTTAATAAAGTAACTGAGTTGCTGTTCAAAAAATATAAGAGCCCCAATGATTTTGCATATTGTAATATCAATGAATTATCAAAAGATATTCATTCATGTGGATATCATAATCAGAAAGCTAAAAATATTCAATCAGCAAGTTTAACGATTATTGAGGAGTATGGAGGTAAAGTTCCTAATAATATAGAACAATTAATTAGCCTACCTGGTGTCGGCAGAAAAACTGCTAATTGTGTATTAGGTGAAATATACAATGTTCCATCAATGGTTGTTGATACACATATGATTCGAATAATGAATCTACTTAATTTTACGAAGGGCAAAGATGCAAAAAAGATTGAATTTGATTTAATGGAATTATTTGAGGAAAAGGACTGGGTAAAACTAACGCATATGATGATAGACCATGGAAGAGCTGTTTGTATAGCTAGGCGACCTCAATGTAATAAATGTATTATTTCCAGATTTTGCCCATCATTTATCCCAACTAATTAACTTAAAACAATATTAAGTTTAGACAGCGAATTATTAATTTATTATTTAAAATAAATTTGTAACATACAACTATTATGAAAAAAATATATCTCACCAAAATTTTTTACTTTAACGCAGCTCATCAATACGGTCATAAAGATTGGACTGATAAAAAAAATTATGAAGTTTTTGGACCTGATTCTAAAGTTCATGGTCATAATTATACATTAGAAATAATGGTAACAGGAAAAGTCAATGATGAGACTGGTTTTATTGTTGATCTTGGTCATTTAAAAAAAATTGTTAATGAGCATGTAATTGATGTTCTAGATCACACTCAATTTGAAAAAGAGGTCGATTGGTTTTCAGATAGGCAGCCAAGTTCAGAAAATTTAGTCCAATTTATTTGGTCTCAAATTAAGCCAAGGCTTAAAGGCGCTAGTTTATACCGTATTCGCTTAAAAGAAACACCTACTATTTTTACCGATTATTATGGAGAATAGCTTTTATGGATTTTAAGGAAAAACTTTTTCTTTTACTGAGTGGAATTTTTTTAACGTCGCTTGTTCTTGCAAATATTATTGGGACAACTAAATTTGTAATTGTATTTGGATTAACTGTTCCTGCTGGTGTCCTAGCATATCCATTTACATTTTTAGCGACTGACCTTATATGTGAATTGTATGGGAAAAAACGTGCCCAGGCATTAGTTTGGGTTGGATTTGCAATGAACTTCTTTATGCTGGGTCTAATGATGTTAGGTCATTATTTAAAAGATGCGTCTGGCATATCTGGGGCCACTTCAACATTCGAAAGTGTTTATGAGTTTATGATTGGTAATGTTATTGCATCAATGATAGCATATTTAATAGCTCAATCGGTAGACGTTAAATTATTTCATTTTTGGAAAAACCTTACCAAAGGAAAACATTTATGGCTGAGGAATAATTTATCTACAGTCGTTAGTCAATTAGCAGATACAACTGCTATAATGACAATACTATATCTGGCAAATAATCTTGGTACAAGTATTCAGTCAATTGGTGATCTCGTAGGTCTTATTTTTGCATCATATATATTTAAGGTTTTTGTAGCTTTATTCGATACACCTTTATTCTACATTGGAGTTTGGGCATTAAAAGATAAAGTTTCTGTTAAATTGAAATAATTGAGGGGACTATAATGGATAATAAATTAAGTAAAATTGAATCTTTAACCTCTGAACTGCTTGATTTAATTGGAGAAGATTTAAATAGAGAGGGTATCAAGAAAACACCATTTAGAGTGGCAAAATCATGGGAATTTTTTTCTCAAGGTTATAGAAAAAAAGTGGATGATGTAATCAATGATGCAATTTTTAATGAAAAGTCCAAAGATTTAATCGTGGTAAGAGATATTGAATTTTTTTCATTATGTGAACATCATATGATACCATTTTTCGGAAGAGCACATGTAGGATATCTTCCAAATGGGAAAATAATTGGTCTTTCAAAAATCCCAAGAATTGTAGATTTATTTTCTAGGAGACTTCAAGTTCAAGAGAGATTGACGGATCAAATCGCAAATACTATTCAAGAGGTTCTAGAGCCCATAGGAGTCGCTGTTGTAATGGAAGGAAGACATTTATGCATGCAAATGCGTGGTGTTGAAAAGCAAAATAGTTTAGCGTCAACCTCAGCAATGTTAGGACAGTTCAGAAAGTCAGCTGAAACTCGTTCAGAATTTTTGAGTATTATAAGCAAGTAAGAAAAATAAATTTATGGCAAGTTATGACATAGTTGTTTTAGGTGGAGGGCCTGGGGGTTATGTTTCAGCAATACGTTCTGCTCAACTTGGAAATAAAACAGCGATAATTGACTATGATAGATTGGGTGGAGTTTGTCTTAATTGGGGTTGCATACCAACAAAAGCTCTTTTGAGGAGCGCTGAAATTCTGAATTATGTAAAAAACAGCGACCAATTCGGAATAAAAATTCCAAAATTTAGTATCGATTTTGTTCATACAATTAAAAGAAGTAGAGATGTTTCGCAGCGGTTGTCAAAAGGAATTGAATTTTTGATGAAGAAAAATAAGATTAAACATATTGAAGGTAGAGGTACATTTAAATCGACATCTGAGATTTCTGTTGTCAATGGGAATAAGAAGCAAAAAGTTGAGGCTAAAAAGATTATTATTGCTACTGGAGGTAGGCCTAAAGAATTTCCAGGGATAAAATTTGATACCAATAAAATAATTACGTCAAAAGAAGCCATGTCCCTCAAGTCCATACCAAAAAAACTGATTATTATTGGTGCCGGTGCTATAGGTGCAGAATTTGCTTATTTTTATAATGAATATGGTTCTGAAGTCCATTTAATTGAAATGATGTCAAATATTTTGCCAATAGAAGATGCAGATGTATCTAAAGAGTTAGAAAAAAACTTTGAGAAATCAGGTATTAAAATCTACAAAAATAGTAAAGTATCAAAGATTCAAAAATTGCAAAAAAAAGTGAAGGTTAGCATTAAGAAAGTTAGTTCATCAAACACCATTGAAGCAGATATGGTATTGGTAGCTATAGGCGTAACTGGAAATATCGAAGGAATTGGGTTAGAAGAAATTGGAGTAGAAACTGATAAGGGCTCCATTGTAATCAATAAATATAATCAAACATCAATTGAAAATATTTATGCAATTGGAGATGTCTCTGGTCCCCCTTGGTTGGCACATGTAGCATCTAGCCAAGGTCATATTGCTGCTGAACATGCTTCAGGTCATGTAACTCATCCTATTGATTATAAAAATATTCCAAGTTGTACATATTGCCAACCTCAGGTTGCATCATTGGGATTAAATGAATTTTCTGCAAAAGAGTTAGGACATAACATAAAAGTAGGGCGTTTTGATTTTAAAGCAAGTGGGAAAGCCTTAGCTAGTGGGGACTCTACAGGCTTTGTAAAAATAATTTTTGATGAAAAATATGGTGAACTTTTAGGTTGCCATATTATTGGTCATGAAGCAACAGAGTTAATAGCTGAGTTAGGTATAGCTAAAGCATTAGAGACAACTTGGCAAGAGATTGCTATGACAATGCATGCACATCCTACTTTATCAGAGGCAGTTATGGAAGCTGCTCAAGATGCTTTTGGACAAAGTATACATCAATAAATGCAAACAAAAATCAATATACTAGACCTTGGAAAGATGGAATATAAATTAACATGGGATATTCAAAAGGAATATCATCAAAAAGTTTTATCTAAAAAAGAGCCGGACACATTAATTCTTGTTGAGCATGAGCCTGTATATACGTTTGGCAAAAATGCTGATAAAAATCACTTACTACAATCAGCACCTAATGATGCTAAAGTATTTCATATTGAACGGGGTGGAGATATAACCTACCATGGCCCGGGTCAAATTGTTGTATATCCAATTTTGGATCTTAACCGATATAAAAAAAGTGTATCGTGGTATATGAGAAATCTAGAAAAGGTGCTTATAAATACACTATCTGATTTTGGAATAAATGCTAATATAAAAAAAGGTTTAACTGGTGTTTGGGTAGGTGATGAAAAAATTGGTGCACAGGGTGTAAGAATATCACGTTGGGTAACAATGCATGGGTTTGCTCTAAATGTGAATACAGACTTGAAATATTTTGGAGGTATTATTCCATGTGGCATTTTTGAATATGGTGTTACTTCTATGGAAAAGATAATTGGGAGGAAGCAAAATATAAAAAAAGTTAAGTATAATATAATTCAAAATTTTAATCGATTTTTCAATTTAGAATATATAGTTGGAGAAAATTAATGGCTCGATTACATGGATTTCAAAAAAAGGAATTATTGGATATCTATTATAAGATGCTTCTTGCTAGAAATTTAGATGAAAAACAGTTAATCATGCTTAAGCAAGGTAAAGCATTTTTTCATATTGGCTGTTCTGGACATGAAGCGGCACAGTTAGCTGCAGCAAAAAATTTAAATTCCGGGAAAGATTGGATTTATCCTTACTATAGAGAAGCAGCATTATGTATTGGTCTTGGTATGACAGGAAAAGAGCAATTATTGTCCTTTTTAGCTCGTGGTGACGACCCAAATTCAGGCGGGCGTCAAATGCCTCAACATTATGGTCATAAAAATTTACGTATTGTTAGTCAGTCAAGTCCAACAGGGACTCAATTCTTACAAGCAGTTGGCAGTGCAATGTCAAGAAAATGGGAAAAAACTAAAGAAGTTGTTTACGTATCCTCAGGTGAAGGGAGTACAAGTGAAGGTGAGTTTCACGAAGCATTGAATTGGTCTAGTAGAGAAAAACTTCCAGTAATCTTCCATATCCAAGATAATGAATATGCTATAAGCGTTCATATTTCAGAACAAACTTCTGGATCGTCAGTACACTCTATGGTAGCAGGTTACCAAAACCTATCAAGATTTGATGTAGACGGCACTAATTTTTTTGAAACAGATCTTGCATTCAAGCAAGCTGTTGATAGAGCTAGAAAAGGAAAGGGTCCTTCGGTTATTGTTTCACATGTAGTTCGACTTTTACCTCATTCTTCATCTGATGACCAAAGAAAGTATAGAACAGAAAAAGATTTAGAATCTGATAAAAATAGAGATCCCATTATTCAGTTTGAAAAATATTGTATTAAGGAAAAAGCAGCAACAAAAAGTGATTTTGAAAAAATTCAAACTAAAGTTTCTAAACAAGTAGATGATGATGCTGAATGGGCTGATAAGCAAAGCCATCCTGACATATCTACTGCTTTAGATCATGTATATTCAAATGAACCGGATTTAAAAGAAAGTCAGTTTAAAACTATCAATGAAAAAATAGTAATGGTTGATGCAATTAATCATGCAATGTCTGAAGAAATGATTAGTAACGAAAAGATGATTATTTATGGTGAGGATATTGCTGATCCGAAAGGAGGTGTCTTTACTGCGACCAAAGGTTTGACTGATCAATTTGGAAAGGAAAGAGTATTTAATTCACCTTTAGCTGAAGCCTCTATAATTGGAACCGCTATTGGTCTTGCAGTTACTGGATGGAAACCATGTGTTGAGATTCAATTCGGTGACTATATATGGCCTGCGATGATGCAAATTAGGAATGAATTAGCTTCAATGCGTTATAGATCAAATGGGAACTGGAAATGTCCTTTAGTAATTCGAGTTCCTGTGGGTGGCTATATACACGGTGCAATTTGCCATAGTCAATCTATTGATGGTTACTTTATGCATATGCCAGGTGTTCGGATTGCATATCCATCAAATGCTTCTGATGCAAAAGGATTACTAAAAGCTGCATGTAGGATGGATGATCCGGTCATATTTATGGAGCATAAAGGATTGTATCGTCAAGGTTTTGCTTCATCCCCAGAGCCAGATAAAAA
>CESD01065693.1_pt1 | contig 17449 bp, 13 predicted proteins | sample 531191 | NCBI WGS metagenome assembly CESD01 (sample SAMEA2622021, study PRJEB7988) | marine metagenome | biome: marine biome (ENVO:00000447); feature: deep chlorophyll maximum layer (ENVO:xxxxxxxx); material: "saline water (ENVO:00002010), including plankton (ENVO:xxxxxxxx)" | depth 188 m
CAAGCCCCATAGGGGTCAAGTCCTGGATGGTAGCAAAGGTACGGAATATATACCCCATGATCCATTGCAGCTTGGATAATAGTTTGACCTGGCTTAGCATTAATATATTTACCATTTAGATTAATAGTAGTTAATTTATTATTGTTATCCGTTGTAGTCATTAAGGCCTTGTCCTAGTTGGTAAAATCATTTCCTCATCACTTGAATCAATTGGGTGATTTGCAGACAAAGCGAGGTCAAATTCATCTTTAAAATATTTAATTGCAGAAGCTATTGGGCTATACCCTAATTGACCATGTCCACACAAAGATCCTGTCTTCATACTATTACCAATTTTTTTAATTACATCCATATCATTTTCATTAGGCCTAGAATTACAAATCCTATTTAGTATATCAAGCATGTGTGTATTTCCTAGTCTGCAAGGAAAACATTTTCCGCAACTTTCAAATTGATTAAACGCAACTAAAGTCCTAATTAAATCGACAACATCTGTAGTACTATCAGCAACTATAATTCCTCCAGATCCAAGTATTGCACCTACTTTTGACATCTCGTCAAAGTCAATCTTTACATCAAAATCTTCTTTCCCTAAAACACCTCCAAGAGGACCTCCAGTTTGTAGCAACTTAATATCATTATTAGTTGAAGAGCCTCCACCAATATTATTTAGTAAATTTTTTATTGTCATCCCCATTTCTATTTCATACATACCAGGTCTCTTTATGTGGCCTGAAAGACATACAATTGCTGTTCCAGAGCTACTTTCTGATCCTATACTCTTATATTTATCACTTCCCTCTTTTATAATGTAAGGTACGTATGAAAGAGTTTTAACATTATTAATGTTACTTGGCTTACCCCATAATCCATAAGCTGCAGGAAATGGTGGCTTAAATCTTGGCATAGATCTTTTACCTTCTATAGCCTCCATTAATGCTGTTTCTTCGCCAGCAACATATGAATCTCCTGTCAAAGAAACTTCTACATCATAACTAAAGCCAGTGCCAAGAATATTTTCCCCCAATAAATTAAGATCATATGCTTGCTGAATAGCTTTTCTAGAATTTTCTATAGGTATTTCATGACCATCTCTTATAAAGATATGACCATTACTTGCACCAGTTGCATAACCTGCAAGTATCAATCCTTCTAGTAACATATGCGGATCATTTTCTAAAATGCCTTTGTCATTAAAAGCTCCAGGATCACCTTCTTCGCAGTTGCATAATATATATTTAATATTGCTATTATTTCCTGCTAAAAAACTCCATTTTATTCCAGTTGAAAAAGCTGCTCCTCCCCTGCCTCTTAACCCTGAATCTTTAACTTGATTAAGAGTTTTCTCAGGATCAAGTTTAGTTAGAGCAGTACTTAAACCTTCGTAACCACCATTAGCAATATACTGATTTATGTTGGTAGGCGATATATTCCCAAAGTTTTTAGTTGCTATCTGTTTTGTGTATTTTAGCGGTTCAATTTTATCGAGCTCGGGTATCCCATCTATTGGATTTCTGCCATCTGAAGCTATTTGACCAAACACATATTTAGATAATGGAATATTTTTTTGAATCAAGTAATTATAAATTTCTTTTGTAATATCAGGCGTGACATTATTATAAAAGACTCTTATGCCATCATTACTTTTAATATCTATTAATGGTTCTGCATAACTTAATCCCATCGACCCAACTAATGAAATAATTATATTTTCATTGTCACTTGAAAGATCTTTCAATAGATTAAAAATTTCTTCTGCTCCAGCAGCTTGGCCAGATGCTCCATAACCTACTCTAATCCAAATAGTATTTTCGGAATTCAAGTTATCCCATTCTTCAGTGGATGTATTTTTTAACTGATTAAAGTCCATTTTTATATATCAGATATTTTTTCTTTAATTTTTTCAACGGATGCTTTTCCATATAATTTATGATCAATAGCAAATACTGGTCCTTGTGAGCAAGCTCCAAGGCAAGTGCTATATCTTAATGTAATTTTACCATCTTTTGTCTCCCCTTCTTGATTTATACCTAAAAGACCATGCACATCTTTTAATATTTTTTGAGATCCTAAAATATGGCATGATGGCCCCCAGCATATATCAAGCGTTGCATCGCCAGGCGGAGTAAATCTAAAATTAGTGTAAAAAGATGCTACGCCCCAAACGTCATTCATAGTTTTGCCTGTATATTTTGCGACAATTTCAACTGCATTCTTTGGAATAAAATGAAATTCATTGCTTATTGCTAAGAGACAAGAAAGGACGGTTTTTTTTGAAATCTTAGGTTGATTTTCAATGGCATTTATTATTTCCTTGTTAGTTGGTTTTTTATTATTCCTCATGGAATTATTTGCTTTCCTGTCAATAAATTAAGTTATTCAGTCTTATTTTTTGCTGCATTGAGATCTTCTGAGAGATCTCGCTTAAGTGTTGGTTTCATTACAACCGTTTCTACTGTTGTTCTACTATTAATACTGGCTATAGTAAATATCATATCTGCTAAATCTTCAGGTTGCATCATAGTTGACCTTGCATCTTTGTTTGGCACTAAGGCACGATTTTCAAGTATAGGAGTATCTACCTCTGCTGGCATTATAGCCGTTGCCCTTATCCCCATATTTGAAAATTCTGCATTTATATCACCCATAAGATTAGTAACTGCAGCTTTAGCTGCGCCATAAGCGGAACCACCAAGTAGTCCTGGCGTCAATGCCGCCATTGAAGAAATTGTAATAATAGTCCCATTTTTATTATTAAGCATATCTTTTAAAAATTCTTGGCAAATTCTATATACAGATTTTAAATTAACATTAAGAACATCATCCCATTGATCTTTTGGGATGTATGCAATGCTTCTCACTTTACTACTTGACCCTGCATTATTTACTAAAACCGTTACACTTCCGTAATTGTCTGAAATTTCTTTTTTTAATCTGACTATTTCAGAATCTTTTGATATATCACATTTATTAAAATAAATATTTGATCCAGAATTTCCAGCTAATGAAATTGTTTCTTGTAGTGCGTCTTCTCTTCTACCAACAATTACTGTCTTTATATCATTTTGAGCAAATTTTATAGCTGTAGCTCTTCCAATGCCACTGCCACCACCTGTAATTAGACACAAATCATTTGAATTCATAGTTTCCTCACTTTTTCTTTTAATAAAGATACTATTTCTCCAGCAATTTTTACACTGTAATTTGTCCCTCTATCTTCAGGATAAATTTGTGTTGTATTCCCAATAAACAAATTTTCAACTGGTGATTCAATTTCAGGAATGTTAGAAGAATAGTTTTTTGGTATGACTGGCTGAGCGGCACTCACAGAATTATATTTATAATCTAATATCCAATTTTTATTGAATTCAGGGTTAATTTTTTTTAAATTTTCTATATAAATACCTAACAACTCTTCTTTATTTTTTTTAAATATTTCATCTGTATGAGGTAAATAGTTAGTTATATATAAAATATGATTATCCCCATATCTGCCTTTGCCAACTAAATTTGTATGCTCTATTAATCCCAAAAAGGGTATTTCATCATCAATTATATTCATCCAATAATAAGGCGAAAATTGTTTTTTTAGATATAGTATAAATACACTTGCCCCAAGATATTTTGCCGCAGAAAGCTTATCAACATAATTTTTATCAAAATTTATTAATTTTTGTATTTCATAAGAAGGAGCTGTGCAAACTACAATATCTGTTTTAATATTCTCTTTTTTTTCTTTGTAAATATATTCTATGCTGTCTACAGATCCTTCACTTAGCCCAATAGAGGTTACTTTGTGATTAAGCTTTACAGTGCCTCCATTAGCTTCTATTTTACTTATTAAAGAATTTATTAATTCTTCAAATGAATATTTTAGGTAACCAAGTATTTCATCACCTTTTTTATTTCTTGAAGCAAACCTAGTCTTCATTTTTGACCAAAACCATGGCATAGCAACTACTTCATGATATAAACCAAATTTTGCTTTTAATAATGGCCCCCAAACTTTATTGTATATTTCTTTACCAGCATATTTTAGTATCCAATTATTGGCTGAGATTGATTCATAGTTCTTCCAGTTCTTCCTTCTTTGTAAATATAAACTTATTAGGCCTAACCTAATTCTATTTATCAGGCTTATAGGTTTATATTTTAGTAGGTCTAATGGAGTAGAGAATTTATACAGAGATTTATCTGAATACATCCCAACAGATGATTTATGCCATTCCAGAGACTCATTTAATCCCAACTCATCAATTAAATTTATTATTTCAAAATCATTTCTGAATATATGATGATAGCCTCTTTCAATAAAATAATTATCAATTTTAATACTCGAAGCTTGTCCTCCAAAAAAATATGATGATTCATAAACAGTTACATCAAATCCTTCTTTTGAAAGATAGTATGCAACTGATAATCCTGTAATTCCGCCGCCTATTATAGAAATATTCATGATTTTGATTTCCTGAAATCAATTATAAATGTTATTAATCCTAATATTGAAATTGGCAGCCACAATATCAAGTGAACCAATATTGTAAATGCTGCTGCTTCATTGCTATCTACCCCAAAAGAAGTAAGTACAATAGTTCCAATAACCTCAAATGGACCCCATCCTCCAGAAGTTGAAGGTATTATACCGCCTAAATTAGAAAAAATTCCAAAAAATAATATAGCTATAAATAAATTTTCAATATCAAAATTGAATTGTGTGCCAATAAGATAAAACATAGAAAATTCTACAGCCCATAATGAAGTAGCAATCACTACCACTTTAATAAATTTTTTATTGCTTATTGAAAATGCACCTTCAGTAAAACTTTCAATATACTTATCTGGATTAAATTTTGAATTAATTTTTTTCAATAATTGCAAAAATTTGTGCGTTATTTCTTTCCATAAGCCACTTAAAATAATTAAAATAAAAATTGTTGTTAGAGACAATAAAATTATTAACGAAATGTATACTATCTGTGGAGATATATTTAAGTTACTTGAAAAGTTTTCTGTAAACTCTCTTGGTATAAATATAAGAGCTATTAATAAAAAAAGCATTAATACAATTACATCTGTAACTCTTTCAGCTAAAATGGATCCAAGCACAAATGATTTATTTATTTTTTTTAATAAACTAAGGTGATAAATTCTTGCTAATTCACCCAATCTTGCAGGAAGTAAATTATTAAACATATATCCAGAAATTACTACATTTAATAATGATTTGAATTTTATTGTGCCCACATTCTTTTTTAAAAGTATTTTCCATCTATAAGTTCTGAGAAAAAGTGATAAAAAATAAATAAAAAAACCGATTGCTAGATAAAAAATTGAAATACTTGTCAGTGATTCTAAGGTTTTATCAAAACTATCTACAATCTTTAAAAATAAGAATAAACACACTAAAGAAATAAATGTTCCAAGTAATATCTTGTAAATATTATTTCTAATCAAATGAATCATTATTTTTTCTTATAATAGTCATATCAACTGTTCCAATTTCACCTTTAAAATCTTTAAACGCAACATGCCTAATTAAATAATTTAAATTATTTATATTCCCAGCATAGTTTAAAAATTCTTGAAATGAGGAAAATCTATAATTTTCTGGAAACCACATACGGAATGGTGCCTGATTAATATTTTCATATAAATCACTACTAGATACTTTCGAATTAAACTTCAAAAAATTCCCACTATTAATAATCACATAATCATATTTAAAAAAATCTCTATCTTTAAAAGTTTTCTGATTTGTTGAATCAAAATATACAACATCAAAATCTCGGAAATACCATGCCCATGGCCATTGATATCCACCAGAAGTATCAATAGCCAGTAAAACACCGTCATTTATTTCTTTAAAGTTATTTATATCTTTAACTAAATTATGAACATGAGGTGAAGTTTGAGTATAAACAATAATTTCATCAGGAACTCCTGATTTATAAAAAGAAGCATCTATTGATGTTTTTAATGAAAATATTGCCAATATAAATATAACTAAACTAAAAGCTACTTTTTGAAAATTGATAATCAAAGACTTATTAAGTTTAAAATTTTTAATCCTAATTAGAGAAAATAATATTAAAAACCAAGCCACTATAAAGGAAATTATAAGAGTACTTAAAGAATTGATATTAAAAAATAATATCGATGAAAAAATAATCACAGAAAGAATAAATAAATATTTTAAATAATATTTAAAATTCATTTTGGCAATGTTTTTTAAAATTTCTGAAATAGTTATGCCGGAATATATAAACAATGGGAGCACTATATTTACTACTAACCACGGCATTTTTTCACTTGCAATACCATAAACTAGCATATTTGTTAAAAACCAACTTATTAGAAAAAATTCAAATAGCCTTATCTTATTTCTTAAAAATATAATTGAAGAAATACAAATAAATAACAAGAAAAATTCATAAGTTAATATTACAACAAAAAAGTAATACCACGGTTGAGAACCTCTAGCAACATCTTGTTGTGCTAACCAGTAGCCTAAAGATTGCCAAATTCCTGTAAATATACCATTTGGATTAAATCCCAATGATGAAAAAAATAAAATGAAAACAATCCAAAATCCACTAAATAAGACTATCCATTTTTTCTTAAACCAATAAATTCCAACAGTAAAAGAAATTATAAAAGTCAGAAATATAGATAAATAAGAAATAAGCAATGATATATTATCTGAAGGGTATCCAGCTCTTGTTGAATTTGTCACGCCAGGGATCATATTAATATTAAAAATATTACCAATTATTCCTATTAAAGGAGATGCTAAAGGAATTGTTAGTGTAAAAATTAAAACAAAAATATCTGAAAATCTTTCTCTAATAATAATTTTGCTTTTTGTTTTAATTAAAATGTTAAAGTTAGAGCAAACTAAAGAAAAGGTTCCAATAAAAAAAACTGTAATGTAGTGAGTTTCTTTAATGCAAAATCCTAAGCTTAAAAAAATAGAAAATATGAGTAAATAATTATTTTTTTTTGATGAGTATAAATATGAAAATAATGAGTAAACCAATAAAAGACTTACGGTCGCGATAATAACGTCATTTCGTGCAAATCTACTGTAATAGAGAATTATTGGTGAAAATAAAATAATTATTGAAGAAAATATAGCAGCCTTATTACCTATAAATTTTATAAATAAAAAAGGCAATAATGTTAGTATGCATCCAAAAATTGCTGGCACAACTCTTAAAATATAATTAGAATCTCCAAAAATAAAAAATAAGAAGGCGTTAAGATGAAATATCAAGGGCCCATGCATTAATGGATTATGGACAAACCCATTACCTCTAGAAAAGGCCCAAGAGTAGTATCCATGCAGGGACTCATCATGATGAATAGCCCTTATATCTAGTAATAAAAATCTTGTAAGTATCGAAATAAAAAATATTGCTGCCATTATGTATGCAACATTATTATCGCTATTAATTAATGATTTAATTCTTAGTAACATAAATTTACTTTGTTATATAAACACTACATAATCCTGATGAATATATTTTATTGTATATATTAAACAAATATGAGCTAGTATTTTTATAATCAATAATGTATGAAATATTGTATTTATTTATAATATCTTCAATTTCATTAATATCTTTAGAATTAAAAAGTTTTAATAAATCTATATTTCTTTCTTTTATTTCTTTTTCATTGCCTCTCCATTGATTTTCATGTCCAGGCCATCCTAATGGAGTTTGGCGACCTGTAAATATTGAAAAGAAAGAACTTAATTTATAATCTTCTCCAACTCCAGAAAAAATAACATCATTAAAATTTGTATTATTATTAATCCATTCAATTGTATTAATAGACCCTGGGTACCTTTTTTCTATTTCAACCGAGGTGTCTAATGTATATTCCTTAGATAAATTATTTGTATTATCTAAAAATGTTGATAAATTTTGAACAAAACTAATAGCAATTACCGGTACTATAAACAGGAGTATATATTTCTTATTGTCAAAAATCCTAGATATAAATATAGGGAAAGCTATTGATGCTAATATCCAAATCTGATAGTAAGATTTGAAAATTGTATTCATTCTATTCTTAAATAGGTCAATAAGATGTACGTGCTCTACTATTAATAAAATTGACAAAATTGTTAGAGAAATACTAAAAAAAATAAAATCTTTTACGTATAGCTTTTCTTTTAAAATAATATATATTGCAACAATCAAAATGAATGTTGATAAAAAACTTAATAAATAATTTAAAAATACAACCCCATTATCAATTGCATTACTTAAAATGATTCTTAAAATAAATATGGCAATGGATATAATTAAAGAATAGATTAGAATTTTCAATAATTTAATTTTTTTTAAATTTATCTCCTTAAAGATGCTCCAATAAATTATTAATAAAGGCAATCCTGCAACGATAATAAAATGAATTATGTTGGTTGAATATAAATTTATAGCAATTATAGGAAATTCAGTCTGTCCATCTAAAGTACTAAAATAATAATCATATAAGATTAATATACTTATGATGAAGCCTAGTATAAATAAGTATAATTCATAAATATTAATTTTATTTTTGTTTTTTAAATAACTTACTGCATAGCATGTTATAAATAAAAAAAGGAATAAAGGTAAGTCCCAAATATTTATAAAACCCATTATTGGAATTAACAAACCAATTAGGAATAAAATAAAAAATTTTGGTCTTTCATCATTTCTTCCAATAGTTGATGTTATAGATAATATTAAATAAGAAGTTATTAGAAAAAATGGTATGCTTAACATGTGTGGATGCAGGTCTCCCAAAATAAATGAAAATGAAGGGTATTCTTGAATCGTATAATCCAAACTCTTACCATCAACTAAATAATCAATTACTCTTGTTGATCTCCATCCACTTCCATATAGAAAATTAGAGTCATATTCACCCAAGTCTTTAATTTTTAATAAATTAATAAGTAAGCTTCCAATTAAAGGAATCCTGGAAAATAAATCAATTAATATATAAAAATTAGTAATAAATAATAAAAATAATGGTCCTAATGATGATATAAAATATAATCTTAATTTCGATAGATCAAATTTTCTTAATACCTTAAATGATATAGCCCAAGATGCTATTAAAGAAAGTGAAAATGTAGTTGAGAGTGATATATTATAGCCGTAAATAATACTTGTATTAGTTAATCTAATTATTCCTCCATATATCCAATATCCAAAATAATAATAAGGATTTTCATATCCTGAAAACCAAAGATCAGGAACCATTCCATTATTAGAAAAATAAGCAGACGATAGCATCATATGATCCATTAATTTCTCAGTTCCAATTAAATCTCCATTAAAACCTCTTAGGGCTAAAAATAAGACATGAGTAATTATTAAGATTAGGAAAAATTTAAATACATCATAAATAAATTTATATGTGATTTTTTTTCTATTTTTAAATAACCAAATAAAAAAAATGAGAAAAAATACAGTTAATGAGAAGAAATATGATAAATAAATATCATTTAACACGTAAAATGATGCCCAAGATATCAAGCCAATAAAAATCAGTGATAAAGGGGCTCCTAATGATAATTTGATTAGAATACTCTCTTTATTAAAAATAAAAGAATTTAAGGGTAAACAGATAATAGAAGCAATTCCAATAAATATAACCCACAATAATATATCTGAAAACATAAATTACCTGAATCTATTCATTATTTTTTTAAAAAATGTTTTTTTGGCTTTTATATCATTGAATTTATTCTTTTCTAAATAATTAATTGCCATTTCAGCTGCATTCTGTTCAGAAATAATCTTTTTATTTCCATCTGAGCTACTTATTTTTATATCGTTAATATATAAATCAGTCTTAAAAATAGGATTATGTGATGGGCCAGATACCTTATTCAATACATATTTAGGTGGGTCTAGTGCTTCTGCTTGAACAATTTCCTGGAGTAAAGATTTTGGATCTTTATAGTTTTGTAGTTCATTTATATTTTCAAGTGAATTTTTAAATAAATTTATAATAAAAAATTTTACGAATTCATAACCTTTATCAATAAATATTGCCCCAATCAACGCCTCTAATGCATCAGCTAATGCTGAATCTCTTAGATTGCCATCTCTATTTATTTCTTCACTACTCATCCTAAGGTATTCATTTAATTTTAATTTTTGAGATATTGACGATAAAGATTTTTCATCAACCAATATCGACCTTTTTGATGTGAGTATACCTTCATTGTCGTCTGGGTATTTCAAAAAAAGATATTCTGTAATTATTAAATCAAGGACAGAGTCACCTAAAAATTCTAGTCTTTGGTTATATTTTTGAATTTCAATTTTTTTATTTATATAAAATGATTTATGTGTGAGAGCACTTTCAAGTAAATTTATATCAGTGAAATTAACATTAAGATTCGATTGAAGTTTTTCTAAATTCATCTTTACATATCCTAATTAATTTATAAATATTAATATAAATAAATCATACACTATGGACATAAATAAACTGATAGATAAATATTTACCTGATACTGAGAAAGAGTTTATATCTATTTTAGGTGCTTTTGATGATCAAATATATGAGATTTATTTGGTAGGAGGTGCTATAAGGGATATTTTACTTGGCATACCTCCAAACGAAATAGATCTTGCATTAAAAGGTAGTTTTAATACTTTTCTTAAAGAGCTAGAAAAAAATTCTAAAGTTGAAATTATTCAGGTTACTGAATTTGGTACAGCCAAAATTAATTTTAAAGGCAAGTTAATTGATATAGCTAATACTAGAACAGAAGCTTATATCCCTAAAGGATCTCTGCCAAAAATAAATCAATTGTCTGTTGATATAAAAAATGATCTGCGTAGAAGAGATTTCACTATAAATTCAATAGCTTATTGCATAAATAATTCTAATAATAATCTTATTGATCCATATAATGGTCTATCTGATATTAAACAAAGATTAATTAGGAATATACATATTGAAAGTTTCTCAGATGATCCAACAAGAATATTTAGAGCTATTAAATATTCATTAAGATTAGATTTTAATATAGAAAGGAAAACTTCAAGTGAGCTTAAATCCAAATCAAATTTAATAAATAATTTATCAAAATACAGGATTCTTAATGAGGTAAAAAAGTCATTAGATGAAAAAAATCCAGAAAAAATTATAAATAAATTAATTCAATTAAATATATTTAGGTATTTTTTTGATATCAGTAATGTAAATATAAATTTTAATAAATCTCCTAAAGGCATAACTAATTATGAATATCTTATTTTATATTTTACTTATAAGGATGAAGGCAAATTGCCTAATTATTTAAATAATTTTGATAATTCTAAATCTTTAGCAAAAAAAGTCGATCATTTAAAAAATATTAATCATGTTGTTGCGTATATTTTGAAAAATGATTTTAATGACTTTCCACCTGAACTATATATAAAAATTCATAAAATTCCTAAACAATTATTTAATGTTTTCAAGTCATTTAATAAAAATGGCAAGATAATATCTGACTTGATCAACAAGCTAACAAATTCAAAACCTTTTTTAAATTTTAATGATATTAAAAAATTAGGCTTTAAGGACCCAAAAGAAATAGCAAATTTATTACTAAAATTAGAAATTTCAAAATTCAATAATCATTTAGTTTCAATAAAAGACGAAGAAGATTTTATAAAAAAATTTATTAACTAGTTTTTTCTCCATAAAAAATATATTGCTGTATATACGCAGAATCATTTTTATATTTTTTTTGAGCTAATACGGATAATTTATCATTGGATAATTTGTTGTTATATCCTAAATTATTAATAAGACCCCTTCTGACCCATCTATCAACTGGAAATACATCTCTCCTTTCAAATCCATATGTCATAATACAATCTGCCACTTTCTTTCCAACGCCTTTAATTTTTATAAGTTCATTTAATTTATTATCATAGCTATCATTATTTTTTACTGTGCTAATTTCTTTATTTATACTTTTATTTGCTGCATCTATTAAGTATGGGGATCTAAAACCAAAACCTAACTTTCTTAAATTTTTTTCACCTATTTCAATAAGTTCTCTATCGGTAGGAAAAACATAATCAAATTTTCCATCTCCTATTTTTTTTCCATTAAAAATACATAAATCATTAATATTTTTTTTAATTTTTAAAATATTAGACACACTTGAAGTTATAAAGGATACTATGGTTTCCCATGGATCTTGTTTTAATATCCTTAATCCGCAATTTTGGTTAATTAATTTATATATATAATGATCGTTTTTATAAATATTCTTAAATTCTTCAAGATTAAAATCTAATCCTAAATATTTCTTGATTTTTTTTAGATCTTTTTCATTCATTCGAAAATTTAAAGAGTTCAAATAAATTAAGTTATTTTCATTAGATATTATATAAACTTTGTTTCCAATTACCCCTCTATAATGATCTCCATTTCTATGCCATCTAAAAGCTTGGCCTCCATCTAAGGTTGACTCTAAGTTTATAAATTTGGAATCACAAATTGATGTTTTATTCATGACTGTCAATCCAATTTTTTATATAATCTCCTGATTCCCTAATCAAATCTTCATTATAGCTATACCCAGGTAGACAATTTAAAAAGCTTTCTCCATAGTTCTTATTAATTATTCTACTATCTGCACATACAATTGAACCAAAATCTTTATTTGATCTTATAAGCCTTCCTATACCCTGCTTAAATCTTCTAACCGCATCAGGAACTAAAAATTCATTAAAAGGATCAATATACTTCATGCTTCTTGCATTTATTAATGGGTCATTTGGAACTGAAAATGGTAATTTTGAAATTACTAAGACTTTAATTTCAACATCAAATCCAAAATCAATGCCCTGCCAAACGGGGCCAGTAGCTAATAAGATAGATCCTTCATTTTTAAATTTACTAATAACTCTTGCTGCCCTACCATCAACCCCTTGTGAAATTATTTTATTTCTTATTTGAGATTCCTTTAGCCTTTTCCTGACACTATTTAAAGATGAGTATGATGTAAAAAGGACTAAAATTTTTCCCTTATTTTTTTCAGCAATATTTATTACTAATTCAGATAAGTTATTGGTGTATAAATCATCATTGGGCTCTGGCATATCTTTAGGTACATAAAAAAGAACATTTCTTTGATAATCAAATTCAGAATCAAATATTCTATACTCATCTAAATAATCTATTCCAATTTGATTACAGAATTCCTCAGGAGAATTAAAAGAAGTAAGTGTAGCTCCTGTAAGAAGAACACTATCTTGATCTTGAAATATTGTTTCTTTTAATTCATCTTTGACTGAAATTGGTGCGCTTATAATTTCAAAATTATCTTGATTTTTAATTTCAAACCAAGTAACCATATTTATATCTTCTAAAGACAAAATTGATATTAATTTAATTATTTCATCCTCAAATAACTTAATTGAATTTGTTATATTTTTGTATATATTATTATTTTGATATTTTGAGTAAATATTCTCAAATAATTTTTCCGAAGATATTTCTTTCAAGAAATTATAAATATCAGTTATTTCAATAGAAGAATTAACAAAATTATCATCATAAATTAATTTCCCGTAACTTCTAGTATTATCGATACTATTAATTACTAACTCGTTTAAATCATCTAACTTTAAAATTAAATTATTTATTTTATCTATAAAATTAACTAAAATTCTATCTTCATTTAAATCTTTACTATCTATTTTTTTTATATAACTATTTATTGCTTTATTCAGATTTAGTATTGTGTTTAAATTGACCCTCTTTGTAAATGAATCCGTAGCAACATTTAGCAATTCGTGCGCTTCATCTATTACAAGATAATCTGAATCTTTTAAGAGACTTCTGTCTGTAAAAGATGTTGACATTGCTAGCGAATGATTAATAAGTAATATATTTGATTTTTCGGCTTCTTTCCTTGCGGTATCAATGTAGCATTTATTACATTTTTTTATACAAGATTCATTAGCAGAAGAAAATTTAGAAAATACATAATGATCATTTTTTAAATCAACTTCACTCACGTCCCCTGACTTTGTATATTCTGTCCACTTAATCAGTTTGAATAAAACTCTTGCTTCACTAAAATTAACTGGTTCATATTCAGTTAATATTTCTTTGCATACATAATTCTTCCTTCCTTTAAGAATTGATATTTTTACACTATCTAAATTCCCTGAATCTTCTAAGTAGTTCTTTATCAGGCCCCAATCTTTATTTATTATTTGATCTTGAAGAGCAATAGTGTTGGTAGCTATGACAGCTTTAGATTTATTTTTTAATATATCAATAACTATAGGAACTAAATACCCAAGTGTCTTACCTGTTCCTGGGGTTGCCTCAACCAGATTAATTTTAGATTTTATTAAGTTTCTTTCGATGAACTGCGCTATTTGAATTTGATTCGGCCTTTTCTCATAATTTTTAATATATTTACCAATACCGCCTAAACTAAAAAAATTTTCACAATTTTTAGGAAATTCAATATTTTGTTTTAGAGATTTTTTTATATTTTTTTTAAGAGAACTTTTATGATTAAGAGTTGATAATTTTGACTCTTTAATACAATCTGATAAATATTTAGGGGCAAATTTAATGCCATTTTCTTCATTTATATTTATATTTTTAAATTTAGTATTTATTACTCCTGAATTTGCTTGTATTTTTAAAAGCTCGATAAAAATTGATAATGTTGCAGAAGAATCATCCTTAGCTCTATGAAAATTTTCAACGTTTATGTTAAATCGGTTTGATAAAGCCTGTAGGTTATACTCAGCTTTATCTAGCAAAACAAAAACTAAGTCATATGTATCTATTATTACTCCATTAAATAAAAATCCATTTTTTTTCAAAAATTCAATATCAAAGTTAGCATTATGAGCAATTATTAAATGTTGCTGGCCTTTTTCATTACTATAAAAGTTTGTGAATTCTTTTTTTAATTCATCTACTGCTGGAGAGTGTTTAACATCTTCGGTTCTTATTCCTGTAAGATCAGTAATAAACTCACTTATATCTATGCCAGGATTAATTAATTCTGAAAAATATTCGTAAGTCTCTTCTTCAATGTTTAGCTTAGTTGCCCCAATCTCAATAATCATATCTTTGTCTGGACTTAAACCAGTTGTTTCTATATCCAAAGAAACTATAGAGCCTGATGGTGATAATAATTTGAGTGTATCTTTAAGTTCTTTCTGAATCATTTGACTGAATTTATTCCTTTAGTTATCGTACCGTATCATAAACAAAAAAGTTAATAATGAAAGTCGCAAGATTAACAGGTAGAAGAAAAATAGAATTTACTGAGTCTGATGTCATAGAGCCAAGAGAAGGCGAATGTTTATTAAAAGTGAAAGTTGTCTCAATTTGTGGCACTGATATTAGAAGAGAGTTTGATAAAGATCTTCCTAAGGATTCTTATCCACTAGAATTAGGTACTCCGTGTCATGAAGTAGTTGGAGAAATATACCGTTCTAAATCAAACTTATTTAAACAAGGTGATAGGGTATTAGCAGTTCCTACAGCTGATAATGGATTACAAGAATATCTAACATTAAATGAAAGTAGATTTATCAAATTACCAAATGAAGGACCTTTAGATGAATGGGTAATGTGTCAACATAGCGGAACCGCTTTATATGCAAGTAAAAAATGGGGTGATGCATCGAATAAATGTGTAGCCGTTTTAGGTCAAGGTGGCATTGGTATGTCATTTTCAATGATTGCAGCTATGCAGAGTGCTAATAAGATAATTGGAATAGATATTAATCAATCAAGATTAGATATTTCATCAAATTTAGGTGTTACTCACTCTGTTAATCCTGATACTTCTAACCTAATTGAAAGCATTTCCGATATTACTAATGGCGAAATGGCTGATATTGTTATTGAGGCCACTGGTAGACCAGAAGGGCTAAATTCGTGTATAGAAATAGTAAAAAAGGAAGGCACAGTGATTTGCTTTGGCTTAACATCAGAAGATTTAATTCCATTTAGTCAAAATAATTTCTTATCAAAGAATTGCACTATTATTTCAACATTAATTGCTGGCACATCTACACCACTAAAAGAAATAAAAGAGATGATAGAATTAAAAAAGAATGGATTGCTTGATCCTGGAAAGTTAAAAACACACAACATGTCTTGGCTTAATGCCCAAGAAGCTTTTGATATGTACACTAGTCATTCTGAAGGTTTAGTGAAAATAGCACTAGAAGTTAACTGATAGTTCTCTCAATTAATTGCGGTAAAAGAAAGCAAGTTATTAAAGAATAAAAGAGCAGATTTCCAATTTTATGTTTATTTAAATTAGCTCCTCTAAGTAAAAGGAATATTAGATAAATAAAAGGAAATGAAAGAGCTAATAAAAGGTAATAAATAAAACCATTTACTAAATTATCAGTAAAAAACAAATAACCAAAACCCAATAAAATAAATAAAATTAAAGTTGTTAAATTAATAACAAGAACCGCAAATACATATATTTTTAATATCGAAACATCTTTATTTAGGAAATAATTATATATATGTGATGATGTTTTAGTTAAAACAATAGCTGAATATGCAGTCAATATTGAACTATAAAATGTTGAAACTAAAAAAACACTAATTATCAATATCAAATCCTTTATTAATAGTTGAAAATCTTTGAAATTCATCATAATTTATATTTTGATCACTCATAGAAATCAGAGTCATGCCTGCACCCGTAAGGAAGCAATTACCAAATATTTCTACCATTTGATAATATTTTTTTCTTAAATCAGGAAATTTATTTAAAGCTTTTACTTGAAAGCAATTAAAAAAATCTTCAGGGTCCAAGTATTCATTACTTTGTATTTTTCCTTTAATTTTTTCTGTTAATTTCCCATCTGTGAAATCACTAGAATCCAATGAATTAAACATAGACTGCGTTTTATTATCTATTGAGATTTTAGAATCGTATAAATATAAATACCTATTTCTTACGTCATTTAGTTTATAAACATTTTCACCATATCCTTTTATTAAACATGTTCCGCCTTTAAAGAAAAAAGGGAGGTCTGATCCTAATTTTGAAGAAAATAAGGACAATTCTTCAAGTGGAATATTTAATTTGAGAATATTATTGATTGCCATTATTACAGAAGAAGCATTACTAGAGCCTCCTCCAAGACCAGATGAAATAGGTATTTTTTTATTAATTATTATTTCAAATGAACTACTTAAGTTATAAGTGCTCTTAAAACTCTTAATTGCTTTGTAAACAATATTATTTTTTTCAGATATCGAGGAATCACTTAATAATACTGAATCGTGGTCTGATTCGTTAATATTAATTTCATCTTTTAGGTTAATGTTTTGATATATACCTTTTAGATTATGATATCCATTTTCAAATTTACCTAGGATTTCAATTATTAAATTTATTTTTGCATAAGAATATATTTTCATA
>CESD01004379.1_pt1 | contig 17385 bp, 14 predicted proteins | sample 531191 | NCBI WGS metagenome assembly CESD01 (sample SAMEA2622021, study PRJEB7988) | marine metagenome | biome: marine biome (ENVO:00000447); feature: deep chlorophyll maximum layer (ENVO:xxxxxxxx); material: "saline water (ENVO:00002010), including plankton (ENVO:xxxxxxxx)" | depth 188 m
TTTTTTTAAAACTAATCTTTTATACTTGCTTTTAAATATTCCCTGTTCATTCTTGCAATGTTTTCCAGAGAAATCCCTTTTGGACACTCCACTTCACATGCGCCTGTATTAGTACAGTTCCCAAAACCTTCTTCATCCATTTGCTTTACCATATTAAGAACACGGTCCTTTGCTTCAACTTCCCCTTGAGGCAATAATGAAAATTGAGAAACTTTCGCAGAAACAAATAACATTGCAGAAGCATTTTTACATGTAGCCACGCAAGCTCCACAACCAATACATGTAGCGGCATCAAAGGCTTTATCTGCATTTTCCTTTTGTATAGGAATTGTGTTTGCATCTTGAGTATTACCAGAAGTATTCACACTTACAAATCCTCCTGCTTGCTGAATTCTATCAAAAGCTGTTCTATCAACAACTAAGTCTTTAATCACAGGAAAGGCATCGGCTCTAAAAGGTTCTATAACAATCGTATCTCCATCTTTGAATTTACGCATATGCAGTTGGCAAGTAGTAACAAGATCGTCGGGACCATGAGGTCTACCGTTAATATACATTGAACACATTCCACAAATGCCTTCTCTACAATCATGATCAAAAGAAATAGGATCTTCGTCTTTAGAGATCAATTCATTGTTTAAAACATCCATCATTTCAAGAAAGGACATATCAGGCGATACATTAGAAATATTGTAATCTACCATCTCTCCAGATGAATTTGAATTTTTTTGTCGCCAGATTTTTAATTTTAAATTCATATATAATTTATTTATAAGAACGAGTTTTTACCTCTATTTCTTCATAATCTAGTTTTTCTTTATGTAAAAATGCTTTCGAAGGCTGCCCTTTGTGTTCCCATGCAGAAACAAATTTGAAATTCTTGTCATCCCTTAAAGCTTCTCCTTCTGGTGTTTGAAACTCTTCTCTAAAATGACCTCCGCATGATTCAGTTCGTTCCAAAGCGTCTTTAGCAAATAATTCTCCAAGCTCTAAAAAATCAGCAACCCTTGTAGCTTTCACTAATTCTTCATTAAATTCATCTAGTTTCCCTGGAACTGTAACATTTGTATGAAAATCTTCTCGTAAACTCTTTATTTCTTTAATAGCCTGCTTTAAACCATTAGAATTTCTTGACATTCCGCACTTATCCCACATTATTTTTCCTAATTTTTTATGATAATAATCAACTGGATTTTTGCCCTTATTGGAAATAAAATTTGAGAGTGAATCAATTACTTTTTTTTCAGCATCCTTAAATTCTGAAGAATCATTAGAAATTGGTCCAGTTCTAATTTCTTTTGATAAATAATCTCCTATTGTATATGGTAAAACAAAATACCCGTCAGCTAATCCCTGCATTAGAGCAGATGCGCCAAGTCTGTTTGCACCATGATCAGAAAAATTAGCCTCTCCAATAGCATAGCACCCAGGAATTGTTGTCATTAAATTATAATCAACCCAAACTCCTCCCATGGTATAATGAACCGCAGGATAAATCATCATTGGAGTATTATAAGGGTCTTCATCAACAATTTTTTCATACATCTGGAAAAGATTACCATACTTATTTCTTATAATTTCATCACCAAGTTTTTTGACAACAGAAGTATCGTTTTCATCCAGGCCTTTAACATGAGCCTCTTCTTTGCCATATCTTTCTATCGCAGCAGAAAAATCAAGGTAAACTGCCTCTCCAGTTTTATTTACTCCATAGCCTGCATCACACCTTTCCTTAGCAGCTCTAGAGGCTACATCTCTTGGAACAAGGTTACCAAAAGCAGGATATCTCCTTTCCAAATAATAGTCTCTTTCTTTTTCTGGAATCTCAGTTGGCCTTAGTTTTCCTTCTCTTATTGCTTTTGCATCTTGCTTATTTTTAGGAACCCAAATTCTTCCATCATTTCTTAATGACTCAGACATGAGTGTTAGTTTAGACTGATGATCTCCTGAAACTGGAATACATGTTGGATGAATTTGTGTAAAGCAAGGATTTGCAAAAAAAGCTCCTTTTTTATGTATTCTCCAGGAAGCAGAAACATTACTTCCCATTGCATTTGTTGAAAGGAAAAAAACATTGCCATAGCCTCCAGATGCAATAACTACTGCATGAGCACTATGTCTTTGAATTTCTCCAGTTATAAGATTTCTGGCTATTATTCCTCTTGCTTTTCCATCTACCAAAACTAAATCCATCATTTCATGACGATTATACATTTCAATTCTACCCTTGCCAATTTGTCTATTCATTGCAGAATAAGCTCCTAAAAGAAGTTGCTGTCCTGTTTGACCCTTAGCATAAAAAGTTCTAGAAACCAATACCCCTCCAAAAGACCGATTATCTAGGAGTCCTCCATAATCCCTGGCAAATGGAACGCCTTGGGCAACGCACTGGTCAATTATATTAGCAGAAACTTCAGCTAATCTATAAACATTTGCTTCTCTTGAACGATAATCCCCTCCTTTGATTGTATCATAAAAAAGTCTGTAAGTAGAATCCCCATCTCCTTGATAATTTTTTGCTGCGTTTATTCCTCCTTGTGCAGCTATTGAATGAGCGCGTCTAGGAGAATCTTGAAAACAAAATGTCTTTACATTGTATCCAAGTTCAGCAAGAGTTGCTGAAGCTGATGCGCCAGCAAGGCCAGTCCCAACAACGATTACATCAATTAATCTCTTATTAGATGGACTAACAAGATTAATTTTACCTTTATGAGTTTCCCATTTTTCTGATATTGGTCCTTTAGGTAATTTTGAAATGATTTTTGACATAATCTATCCGTTTAAATAATGAAATATGGCAATAAAAATAAAACCAAGGGGTACCAAAACAGAAAACGCAATAGCTATTGTTTTTATTGTATTTGAATATTTATTATTTACACCTACCGATTGAAAAGACGATGCAAAACCATGCATCAAATGCAATGACAAGAATACAAATGAAATAGAGTAAAAAGCTACCCTTGTAGGATTGTGAAATTTATGGATTAATTCTTCATAATATCTTTCAGAATCATCAGGCAAAAATTCGATATACTTATATTTTATCTCCGGAACCCAAAAATCATAAAAATGTAAGCCTAGGAAAGACAATATAACAATTCCAGAAAAGAACATGTTCCTTGAAATCCAACTAGAACTTATACCAGACTGATAGGAATAATTAACTTTCCTTGAACGCCTATTTTTAATCTCTAGAATAAACCCCATGACAAAGTGGAAAATCACACCAAAAATTAAAATAGGTTGTAAAATGAATTGAACCAAAGGATTTGTCCCCATAAAATGAGACAATTTATTAAACAAATCTTCGCTAATAACAGAAGTGAAATTTATAGTAAAGTGTTGAGCTAAAAAAAGTATCAGGAATAAACCTGAAAGAGCCATTGCTACTTTTCTTGATATAGAAGATTCAATCATTTTTGTTTATTACACTACAAAAATAATTATTAAGCAGCAAACATAATCTCGATTGTCGTTTTTTTTTGTTTTATCTATTTGATAATTAATTTCTGTGAATAGGATCCAACAGGCGCATTTAAAATAAAATTATACTCTCCTTTAGGTAAATAAAATATACCATTTTCAGATTTTTGAAGTTTTTTGGTTTTATTTTTTCTATTATAAGATTCTTGACCAATTTTGTTAATTGACAAATCATAACTAATCTGTGAAAAGCCTTGTTCAAGTTCTCCGGAAATTTTATTTAAAGTTATTCCCTGCTTATTTTTAATAATTAAATCATACTTAGAATTTGTTTTAGAATAAAAGTCCAATTCAATTGAAGGGATATTTGGATCAACCCAAGGACTCCGTTTATTACCCCAATTTTTTGAATGATTAACCTGATTTATTTCAAAAAAATGAAAAGGTTTTTTAAGAAAATCCGCGTCCGCTTTTTGAATTTTTGATATGTCTGCAATATATATTGACCTCCCATGAGTCCCTACCACCAGATGATTTTCTTTTTTTTGAATAACTAAATCATGTACTGCTGCACTAGTTAGTCCCTTGGAAAAAGGTTCCCAGCTTTTACCCATATCAAATGATACATAAACTCCATTATCATTGCCAACATAAAGAATGTTTTCTTTGATAGGATCTTCAATAATAACATTTAATGGAGAGTAAGGCAAATTCCCTTTTATTGACTTCCACGAGTTGCCAAAATCATCACTAACATATACATAAGGAGAAAAATCATCCCATCGATAACCGTTTAAAGTAACATAGACTCGTCCTTTTTTATAAGATGAAGCTACAACTCTGCTAACCCATAAATCTTTAGGCAGATTATTAGAAATATTTTTCCATTGAACTCCCCCATCCGAAGAATAATGAATTAATCCATCATCGCTTCCAGTATATAAAAGGCCGAACTTAAGGCTAGATTCACTAATTCTTGTTAGCGTTCCGTAAGGGACATTCCCTTTTTTCCCTCCATTTGTTAAATCAGGAGAAATTGTTTCCCAATTATTTCCTTTGTCTAATGATCGATGAAGTTTATTACCACCATAATATAAGATATCCTGGTTGTGTGTTGATAAAAGAATTGGAGTTTGCCAATTAAATCTATATGGTGATTCACCTATCTTATGTCTAGGTTTTATTGATTTGCGTTTATTATTTTTAAGATCTAATCGAGAATAATTCCCAAATTGGAAACCAGTATAAACGATATTACTGTCTCTATTATCTATTTCAATGTTCATTCCATCTCCTCCCATAATTTCAGTCCATGGATTATGTCCTGTAGAATGCCACCTTTCATTATCTAAAGAATTATGTCTTGCTTTCCATACTCCATTATCTTGAAGGCCTCCATAAACATTATAAGGCTCTTCGTTATCTACATTGATCGCATAAAACTGACCCACAGGGATAGAATTATTTTTCATCCAATTTTTTCCATCATTATAAGTTATATTGATACCTCCATCATTTCCATTAATTAAATGTCCTGGCCTGGAGGGGTTAATCCAAAGAGCATGGTGGTCAACATGGACATTAGACTTTCCTATTGAAGAAAAAGATTTGCCTCCATCATTTGAAGTCAAAAGTGGAACTCCATAAATGTATATTTTATTGACATCATAAGGCGCAACATAAATGTGCCCAAAATAATATCCGTAACTGTAATATAAGTTATCTATGTATCCATCGTGAGTCTTACTCCATGAATTCCCCCCATCAATTGATTTATATACTTGTGCACCAATTACAGGAGTATCAAATAGTAGGCTATTTGAATCTTCAAGGTATACTGCAAGATCAGAGGGCTTTGCTTTGCCTATCCTAACAAGATTTTTTATGTTTTTAGCTGTATACTCCTTTTGAAAATAATTATCCTTTAAAAATTCATTTAGTTTCTTATCGTCTAATGCTAAAAAATCCTTTGTCGAAATGGATTTAAAATAATCTTTGTCTAGATCCTCTTTTTTTGATGAATCTTGCTTCTTCTCTCTCCTGAATTGATTATCAAGTATTGCATAAACAATATTATTGTCAAAAACCGCAACTCCAATTCTCCCAACTCCTTCCCCAATTGGAAAACCGCTCTCTGAATTAGTTAGCAACTCCCAGGTTTTGCCTGCATCAATACTTTTATATATTCCAGATGAAGAACCGTCTCCATCAAAATTCCATGCTTTTCTATCCTTTTCCCAGCTAGATGCATAGATGACATTAAAATCTTCTGGACTATTCTCCATGTCAATAATTCCAGTCTTATTATTAATATAAAGAGTATTTTCCCAATTTTCTCCTCCATCAGTTGTAATGTAAATGCCTCTCATTTCATTTTCAGAATATAAGTGACCTGTAACTCCAACAATAACATGATTAGGATCATCAGGATTAACCAAAATCTTTCCAACATGATGACTGTCAGATAGCCCTTTATTCTCCCAAGTATCGCCATTGTTAGTAGATTTTAAGATTCCCACACCAGAATAGGATGATCTAGAAGAATTATTTTCACCTGTTCCGACCCATATAGTCCTTGTTGCCCAGTGAACTTCTATCTCTCCAATATTTTGAGTCACAGAATTATCAAAAATAGAATTAAAGCTTATTCCATTATCCTTAGTGTGCCATAATCCCCCAGTGGCAAATGCTGCATAAAATTCTGTTGGGTCATCAGGATTAACAGAGATATCAACGACTCTCCCACTCATGACAGAAGGCCCTATGTTTTTAAAATCTATATTCTTTACTCTAGAAGAATTAATCAGTTTTTGTTTTTGATCAATCGCTTCTAATATTTGCTCTTCAGTAGATTGGCTGGGTTGAGCAAATATAAATCCAGTTAAAAAGAAAAAAAGGATGACATATTTATTCATAATAGATAAAATTTAAATGAATTTACAAAAATCTTATTACAATTATTTAGAAAGAAATTATATTAGCATAAAGACTGAAAAAATGAGATATAAGCCTTTGTCCTCTGTTTTTTATAAGAAAAATAGAATCAATTTTGCAGATTCTATGCTCTCTAAAAGTATCGCTGTTTTTAATTCCAATGATATTTACCCAATTAGTGCAGACAGTACTTACTTCCCTTTTCAACAACATAGAGATATTTTCTACCTGACAGGAATTGAACAAGAGGAAACAATTCTAATGATTTTTCCAGAAGCTGAAAAAATAAAAGAAAGAGAAATCTTATTTATAAAAGAAACTGATGAGAAAATTTCAATATGGGAAGGAGAAAAACTTTCATTGGAAAAAGCAAGAGATTTATCCGGAATTGAAACAGTCTTTTGGCTCTCAGATTTTGAAAAAATTTTTAAGTCGCTAGCAAAAAAATGTGAGAAACTTTATATAAATACTAACGAGCATTATAGAGCAAAAGTTGAAACACAAACAAGAGAGGATAGATTTATAACCTGGGCGAAAAAAAAATGCCCTTCCCTTAAACATGTAAAAGGGAATCTGATCCTACAAAGATTAAGATCTGTAAAAGCTGATGAGGAAATAAATCAAATTCAAAAAGCATGTGATATTACTGAGAAAGGATTTAAACGAATATTAAATTTTGTTACTCCTGGAGTTTATGAATATGAAATTGAGGCAGAATTTAGTCATGAGTTTATAAAAAACTCTTCAATGGGATTTGCATATCAGCCCATTGTTGCTTCAGGAAAAAATAATAATGTTTTACATTACATTAAAAATAATTGCATTTGCAAAAGCGGAGATTTGGTGCTAATTGACGTTGGTGCTGAATATGGAAATTACTCAAGTGATATGACACGCACAATTCCCGTTTCAGGTAAATTTTCTGAGCGTCAAAGAAAAGTTTATAATGCTGTTTTAAAAGTTAAAAATGAGGCCACAAAGTTACTAACTCCTGGAACCTTATGGAAAGAATACCATCATGAGGTTGGGAAAATTATGAGCTCTGAATTGATTAGTCTTGGATTATTAACTGAGTTTGAGGTTAAAAATCAAAATTCTAAAGATCCTGCCTATAAAAAATACTTTATGCATGGGACGTCTCACCATCTAGGCCTTGACACACATGACTATGGCTTAATTGATGAACCAATGAAGGAAAATATGGTTTTTACAGTAGAACCAGGTATTTATTTACCAAAGGAAGGTTTTGGAATAAGATTAGAAGATGATGTTGTTATTAAAGAAAAAGGAGGGGCTAGAAATCTTATGAAAGATATACCTATTGATCCAAATGAAATAGAAGAATTGATGTCAAAAAATTAATTTTTATGGAAAATATTCTTCTTCTAATATGGCAATATCATCCATTAAATCTAGGATTTCTTCATCATTTGTTCCATCATAAAACCCTCTAATTCTTTTATCTGGATCTATCAGAACAAAATTTTCTGTATGGATCATACTATTGATCCCTTGACCCTCTTTAACTACAAAATAAGACTCTCTTGCTAGTGTGTATATCTGTTTTTTGTCTCCAGTCAGTAAATTCCATTTGGAATCTTTAATTCCTTTTTCTGTAGCATATTTTTTAAGTTGAGCGACTGAATCAATCTTGGGAGTAACTGAAAAAGAGAGTAACATGATATTTGGATTATCTAAAATCTTCTTTTGAATTTTAAGCATATTTCTTGTCATATCAATACATATACCTGGGCAAGTAGTAAAGAAAAAATCTGCAACATATATTTTATTCTCATATTTTTTTTCAGTAATTGTTTCTCCATTTTGATTTATCAAAGAAAAGCTAGAGATTCGATGATATCTTTTTACATGCTGCATGGTACTGTCAACCAACTCATAATTGACCATTGCAGGTTGAAAAATTGGTAGTTTTTTTTCAGGTTTTATAGCGTCATAAAATAGAATCAAAACTATTAATGAAAAAGGGAGAAAAATGAAGAAAAAAAATTTGCTAGTTTTCATTATTTAATTTAGAGATGCAAATATAAATTATATAAATTTTTAAAGTCTTATATTTTTGTTCTCCTTTTTAAAAATATTACTTTTGACGATTCATTTTTAAAATATGAGTATCTTCTTAATCAAGGCAATTCAGTTTTTTCTTTCGCTATCGATCATTGTTCTTTTACATGAACTAGGACATTATATACCGGCTAAAATTTTTAAAACCAGAGTAGAAAGATTTTTTTTATTCTTTGATGTGAAATTTGCCTTGTTCAAGAAAAAAATTGGAGATACTATCTATGGGATTGGTTGGCTGCCACTTGGAGGATATGTAAAAATCGCTGGAATGATTGATGAAAGTATGGATACAGAACAAATGAAAAAACCTCCTCAACCATGGGAATTTAGATCAAAACCCTCATGGCAAAGACTAATAATTATGTTAGGAGGGATTATTGTTAATCTGTTACTAGGATTTTTCATTTTTATGATGATGTTTTTGGTTTGGGGAAAAAATACTCTCCCAAATTCCTCTATCCCCTTGGGTCTGGGTGTTTCTGAATTAGCAAAAGAAATTGGCTTTGATAAAGGTGATCAAATCCTTAAAGTTGATGGAAAAGTTATTGATATCCCAACTAGTTTAAGTAAAAAATTCTTTTTAGAAAATGTGAATGAGGTAGAAGTTCTACACTCTGATGGGAGAAAAGAAGTTTTAATTATCCCTGGTGACATTGATGAAAGAATGTTTGAATCAGGTGAAATGAACCTTTTCTATGTTCGTACACCTGCAATAATTGATAGTGTTTTACCAAATTCGCCTGCAGAAATTTCAGGACTTCAAGTTGGAGACAGAATAAAATCAATAAACAATACCATAATTACAGACTGGGGAGATCTTAATAAATGGAAAACAGAAAATGATCTTAATGAATTTAATCTTACAATTGAAAGAAGAAGGGCTGAAGAGACTTTAAAAATAAAACTTGGAGAACAATCATTGATTGGTGTTTTTCCTAAATTTATTGAACTTGAAAATGTTAGTCTTTCCCTTTTTGAAAGTATTTCAGAAGGCTATAATTATGCTTATTCCACATTATATGGATATGTTGCTTCGTTTAAGTTTATCTTTACTAAAAAGGGGGCCCAACAGTTAGGTGGCTTTGGAACAATCGGAGGTTTATTCCCAAGTGAATGGGATTGGAGAGGCTTTTGGTCTACAACAGCATTTATCTCTATAATATTAGCTTTTATGAATCTACTTCCAATTCCTGCTTTGGATGGGGGTCATGTAATGTTTTTAATTTATGAAATGATTACTGGTAGAAAACCAGCTGACAAATTTCTTGAATATGCTACGACTTTAGGTTTTATTTTATTGCTAGCACTCGTTTTATATGCCAACGGAAATGACATTTACAGAGCAATAACTCAATAATTTGCATAGTTTTCCGTTTTAAAAACGATATTCATTATATTTGAGTGAGAAAATATTTAAAAAAATAGCTTTATGAGAATCAATATTTCTTTGTTTGTATTGTTTTTTACCTTTTCGATTTCTTTTTCTTCTTTTGCTCAGCTTGATAAAGTTAAAATAGAAGATTTTGTCTCCGAACATAGTGGCTTTGAAGAAAATGAAGATGGTGAAATAGTGCCAATAAACATAAAGGAAATAAATAAAAAAATTCGTTTTTTTGTTGAGGAACAGTACCCAAACGTTGAACTTACCAGAAATATTATATGGGACTCATACACAACTTTTCTCAGTCCCTCAGATAAATTTCATTTCCATGTTTTCATTGTTCAAGTCAAAGTTCACAAGATGGTTAGTGGAGAAAACGATCAAATAATAGTTCGTCGTAAACAAGATATCGAGAGATTAAAATATCTAGAAGTTATTTACAATCCTTTTACCGATAAAATAACAAGTAACTTCAGATGGTTTTCTGATGATGAGGAATTTTATGCGCAAGAAGAAGAAAATAAAACTAAAGACCCAGATCTAGAATCTTTAAAAATTGCTAATCAAGACCAAAAGGCAAATATCCCTGTATTTGTTAATGAACATGAGGGCTTTATAGAAGAATTACAAATTAGAGAACTCAGTGAGGATGAAATAATTCCTAAAAATGTAAAAGAAATAAATACAAAAATTCGCGCTTTTGTAAAATCTAACTATTCCAATGTTGAATATTCAAGAAACATAATTTGGGATAATTATAACACTTTTTTAAGTCCATTTGATAAATATCATTTTCACACTTTTATAGTACAGACTAAAGTTAAAGATCTAAAAAGGTTAAAATATCTTGAAGTAGTATATAACCCCGTGACTGAATCTGTAAATAGTGACTTTATTTGGATTGATGAAGATGAAGAGTTTTATAGAGAAGATACTGCTCAAGAAAAAACTGAATAGAATTCTCCGTGTTTCTCTTTAAAAACCTAAAGAAAAGTTTCCTTTTAATATTATTAATAACTCCTTTTCTTGGATTTAATCAATTAACAGAAGATGATTATTTGAATCAAGCTAGGGGCTTTTTCCAAAGTTTTCCTGAAAAGTCAATTGAAATTTTGTCAAAGGGTATTGAAAAATATCCCAGCTCTGCTGATTTATATAGATTAAGAGCATTTATTAAACAAGTTCGATCCATTGAAGACCCCAGAGAAGATTATAATAAAGCATATAGTTTAGATAGCATCCCTTATCAAAGAAGTGGATACCCCTCTCCTTATGTCTTTTTAACTGATGAAGATGAACTTGATTATCCAATGGATGTAGAATTAGAATTTATTTTAAAAGATATCTATGATTTTGATACCAGAAATACTCAATTTTTTACCAAGTTTGATTGGGCTGCTTACTCAAAATATGACACCGTTTATCAAACTATTTCTGGCAAAATGACAGATCTTGTTGATTTAAGAAAATTACTAAACCTTGATTATATCGAGTCAGATCAAACCAAAATCACTGATTTAGAATTTTATTTTTGGCAAAAGAAAAACAAAGATCAAAAATTTTTTGAGCCAGGATATGAAGGCAAGTTTAGTCAATATTATGGCAGTGTAGAAAACAGCTTTTATCATAACTGGGATCTTAGAGATTATCCATTTGATGAACAAAAAATTGTCATAAGATTTATCGCTCAACAAGATTCTTCAATTGTAAGATTAAATGAATCAAAAGAATTTCCTGCGAGTTTTTCCAAAAATATGATTGGTCTAAAAGATGGATATAAAATTGATAGGATTAATTATTTTAATACCTATGTTTCAAGCGGGATATATGATTTCTTTTCTCCTACATCAAGTATGCGCTATCAAATCTTCCCAACGGGAAACTTTGAAATAGTAATTTCTAGAGATGGGTCATGGCTTTTTTTAAAACTTTTCTTAGGATCAATTTTATCATTTGTTATTTCATGGATTGTATTTATTATTCCTCAAAAAGAATTTGAATCTAGAATCAGTCTTACAGTCGGAGGTATATTTGGTGCAATAGGTAATAGATATTTTGTTGAATCAACTATCCCAAGTGTTCAAATATTAACTAAAGCGGATATGATTAATAATATGATTCTATTACTTTTAATTGTAAATGTTTTTATTGTTATCATTCAAAACAATGATAGAATAAATATGGGAGCTTTTGAAAAGAATAAATTCGCCATGATTTTTTCTGGTTTAACATTTCTAATAGCTAATGTTCTAATTGTTCTCTGGTAAAAACACAAAACATAAAAGGAGAAATTTCAATAAATTTATTATATTCTTGTGTTTGTAAATAATGAAAAGATTCAACGGTGAATCTAAGCAGCTATTTAGTTTCTAAAAATGGGAATGATTAATCATAAATTACGGGTTCACACTTCCAGGGAAAACTTATCTAAAAAAGAACAGTTAGCTCATAAAATTGCCAATGTGGTATGTGAAGATGTTGAAATTTCCTCTGAGGTTGAGAATATGGTAATCAATAGAATTATTGATAATGCTTCAGTTGCAATAGCTGCTCTTGAGAGAGATCCGGTTGCTAACGCTAGGGCGATGGCAGTAAATCATCCAAGACATGATAATAAAGGCGCGTCTATTTTTGGAATGCCTAATGACCAAAAATTTCATGCAGAATGGGCTGCATGGGCAAACTGTACTGCCGTTAGAGAGTTGGATTATCATGACACTTTTCTAGCAGCAGATTATTCTCATCCAGGAGATTCTATCCCTGCTGTTATAGCTGTTGCTCAGCAATTGAATAAATCTGGCAAAGATTTATTAAGAGGGATCGTTGCATCTTATGAAGTTCACGTCAACTTAGTTAAAGCAATTTGCTTACATAAACATAAAATCGACCACGTAGCTCATTTATGTCCTGCCCAAGCTGCTGGTGTTTGCGCAATGTTAAACTTAGATATAGAAACTACATACCAAGCTATCCAACAAGCATTACATGTTTCAGTATCAACAAGACAATCAAGAAAAGGAGAAATTTCTTCTTGGAAAGCATATGTCCCAGCTCATGGTGCTAAATTAGCTATTGAGGCAGTTGATAGAGCAATGAGAGGAGAAGGTGCTCCTTCCCCTATCTATGAAGGTGAAGATTCAATATTGGCTTGGATCTTAGATGGGCCTGATTCTGATTATACTGTCCCCTTGCCTGGTCCAGGTGAAGAGAAAAGAGCAATATTAGAAACCTATACTAAAGAGCATTCAGCTGAATATCAATCTCAAGCTTTAATTGATATGGCATTTAGAATGAGAAAACATATTTCTGATTTCTCCCAAATCAAAAATATTTTAATTGAAACTTCTCATCATACACATAATGTAATTGGAACAGGTGCAAAAGATCCTCAAAAAATGGATCCAAATGCATCTAGAGAAACTTTAGATCATTCTATAATGTTCATCTTTGCTGTTGCGCTATTAGATGGGCGGTGGCATCATGTTGATTCCTACGATAGAGGCAAAGTCCAAAATCCTGAAACAATTAGTTTATGGCATAAAATTTCTACGATAGAAAAGCCCTACTGGACAGATCTTTACCACGCAAAAGACCCAAATAAAAAAGCGTTCGGAGGAAAAGTTATTATTACTATGAATGATGGAAAGATTATAGAGGACAAAATCGAAAGAGCTAATGCACATCCTGCAGGGAAAAGACCTTTTAAAAGAGAAAACTATATTGGTAAATTCGATATATTAACTAAAGAATTAATAACAAAAAAAGAGAGGAACAGATTCATAGAATTAGTTGAAAATTTAAGAAATTTATCAGCTGAACAGGTTAAGGAAATTAACGTTCAAGTTGCTGAATTATCTAATAGTACTCTTGATACTAAAGGTATTTTTTAAAGCATTAGTTAAATCTTTATTCTCCTTTGAATAAAAAATGTACATAAGTAGAAAAGATAAATAAGAATTAAAAAAAATAAAATGATTATAAATAATAAAACCCATCAAGAAAAAAGAGCGGATTTTAGATCTGCTTTAAACACTGGAAAACTTTTGGAATTTCCAGGAGCTTTCAATCCAATGGTAGCTATGATAATTGAACAATATAACTTTGATGGAGTCTATTGCTCGGGGGCTGTAATGGCAAACTCCCTGGGCTTACCTGATATTGGATTAACTACAATGTCTGAAGTAACACAATTTGCAGGAAATATTGCCAAGGTAACATCTTTACCCACAATTATGGATGTAGATACTGGATTTGGAGAAATGATGAATATGGTTCGTACAATTCAAGAGATTGAAAATGCTGGAATTGCAGGTTGTCATTTGGAAGATCAGGTCAATCCTAAAAGATGTGGCCATTTAGATGGTAAGCAATTAATTGATAAGGGTGAAATGGCTAAGAAAATAAAAGCTGCTGTAGACTCTAGAAATGATAATAATTTCTTAGTAATTGCTAGAACAGATGCTAGAGCGGTAGAGGGGTTTGATTCTGCAGTTGATAGGGCAAAGGCTTATGTTGATGCTGGGGCAGATATGATTTTTCCTGAGGCGATGGAATCAAAAGCAGAATTTGAAGCTTTCAAAAAAGCAGTAGATGCTAATTTATTAGTTAATATGACAGAATTTGGTAAATCTGAATTATTAACAAAAAAAGAATTAGAGAATCTAGGAATTAGCATAGTAATATATCCCGTAACTACGCAAAGATTAGCAATGTTCGGTGTAGAAAAAGGGCTTAAAACAATTAAAGAAACTGGAAGTGCAAATGCTGTTTTGGATATCATGCAAACTAGGTCAAGGTTATATGAAATATTAAACTATTCGGGATACAATAATTATGACAAGAGTTTATATAATTTCAAACTTAAAAAAGGACAATAAAAATATCCTAAAATGACTGGGAATATTAAAGTAAACAAAGGATTGGCAGGAGTTATAACTGATGATACATCCGTATCAAAGGTAATGGCTGAAACAAATTCTTTAACATATAGAGGATATGCCGTTCAGGATTTATGCGAGAAATGTAGTTGGGAAGAGGTTGCATTCTTAATGGTTAATGAAGAATTACCTTCATCAAAAAAATTGGCTGATTTTATTGAAAAAGAAAAAGGATACAGAAATATCTCTAAAGATTTATTAGATATAATCCATAAATTTCCTAAAGCAGCTCACCCAATGGATACTTTAAGAACATGTGTTTCATACTTAGGTATGGAAGACAAAAGAATTTGGGATAATTCTTTGGTTACAAATATGGATAAGTATATCCAGATGTTAGCTAAGATTCCAACTATTATTTCTGCTACATACAGGTGCAAAAAAGGGAAAAAAATTATTGCCCCTAGGAATGATTTAACAGCTTCAGAGAATTTCTTTAACATGTGTTTCGGTAAAATTCCTGGAAAGGAAGTTATTAAGGCCTTTGATGTTTCATTGATTCTTTATGCTGAGCATTCTTTCAATGCTTCTACTTTTGCGTCCAGAGTAATTACTTCCACTACTTCTGACATATACTCTGCTATTTGTGGAGGAATTGGTGCCTTAAAAGGTCCTTTGCACGGAGGCGCTAATGAGCAAGTAATGCATATGTTAAAGGAAATAGGTGAAGTTAAAAATGCAAAAAAGTGGATATTAGATGCGTTAGCAAAAAAGAAGAAAATTATGGGTTTTGGACACAGAGTCTACAGGTCTGGAGATTCAAGAGTTCCAACCATGACTAAATATGCTGAAAAAATGGCTTCTATTACTGGGGGTGAGAAGTGGATACAAATTTCTAACATCCTAAAAGATACTATGATTAAAGAAAAGAATATCTACCCTAATCTAGATTTCCCTGCTGGACCAGCATATTATATGATGGGATTTGATATTGACATGTTCACTCCGCTTTTTGTTATGTCAAGAATTACGGGATGGACAGCTCACATTATGGAACAAACAGCTGATAATAGAATTATCAGACCATTGTCTGATTATATTGGATCTGCTCAAAGAAAAGTTTTGTCAATTGAGGAAAGAAAAGCTGGAAAAGTCTAGTTTTTACTTATTTTTCTGTTTTGAATTTAAGTACATTAAATAGAATGAAGCCAACATCAATAAAAATCCTATGATGGTAAATAGGTGTCCATCATTTTCAAAAATAAATTCCCCTGGTAAGGATATAAAAAATCCTATAAAGAAAACTCCCATATTATTTTTGATTAAATACTTTTTCATTTATTAAATATAAAACATATGATTTGCATAAGAAAAGCATATGTTCTGAATATGGATATGCAAATAAATTATATAGTCCACTCTACTTTTTATTTTAGTTTTAATATTATATTTGCCAACTGTTATTTGACATTCTAAATTGACCTGTTTTTAAGATATTTGTGATTACTTTTGATATTTATAAAAGGAATTACAAGTTTTAAAAGTTAAATCCTTTTGAATGAATTATAAAGAGTATATATTCCTCCTTAGCTCAGTTGGTTAGAGCATCTGACTGTTAATCAGAGGGTCCCTGGTTCGAGCCCAGGAGGGGGAGCAGGCGAAACCGCTACACTACACTAACAATTTAAACCCTTCATTTTGTGAAGGGTTTTTTCTTATGATTAAGTATGAAAAAACAGCTTATAGTTGAAATTAAATATATTTACAATTGATAATCATAAACTTACTCAAATGAAAAAATTTAAAACTCTTTTTATAATCGCTTTAATATCTAATTTATTATCTACAGTACCCTTAATTCTAGTCACACTGAATCCAAGTATGATGGAGGAAATGGTTTATAGTCAATTCCCTGGGATAAATGATATTGGAAAGGAGGCATTAAATTTAATCCATTTTGTTTTTGCTATTATTGCTCTTTCAATGGCTATTTCACTAATAGTATCAATAGGGATCAAAGTAAAAGAATCAGCCCAAACAGCTGCTTTAATACTAAGTATTATTCATTTAGGTTGGATTCTCCCAGATTGGATAAATATGCTCATGGGAGATGCGCATCCACCAGTTGGTGTAATGTTACTGGGTTCTGTCTCATTTTTGGTATTAACATATGCCTGGAAAAAAGGAGAGATATAAGAAATATTGGCTTTCATATAAATTATTGATTAAAGAAAGATCAGGATAGTCATACAATTTCCTGGAATACCGAAGACTAAAAATAATTTTCAAAAAACCAGGAATAGATTCTCTTGTGATGAATCGTTATGGAAGAAGAAAATACTCCTGGTTTCTATAGTACCACATTAATCATAAACTATTTAAATTATGGTACAAAATTGAGAAGTTTAAACCAAAGCGCCTTGCTTTGACCTTTTTCTAAATCTAGAAACACGTAATTGGGGAACAGGTTTTTTTCTTCTCAGCATTCCCTTTATTGCGTCAGCATGGCCTTGATTAGGCTCTAACGCAACCGTGTAAGTTTTATCTTCCATGGTCATAAATTTAACGTTAGACTAATGCAACCTTTATTTGTCACAGGGTACGTTGTACACCACCCCGCTCACGATTTGTTTATACACCCCGTGTTGGCTGGTGTGAAAGTATTATAAATTTAGGTAAAAAAAA
>CESD01274023.1_pt1 | contig 17318 bp, 20 predicted proteins | sample 531191 | NCBI WGS metagenome assembly CESD01 (sample SAMEA2622021, study PRJEB7988) | marine metagenome | biome: marine biome (ENVO:00000447); feature: deep chlorophyll maximum layer (ENVO:xxxxxxxx); material: "saline water (ENVO:00002010), including plankton (ENVO:xxxxxxxx)" | depth 188 m
GCTATCCTTGCCTCTAATACTTCAGGATTAGATATCGATTCTATAGCTTCATCAACGAAAAGGCCTGAAAAGGTAGTAGGCACTCACTTTTTTAGTCCAGCAAATATAATGCGATTACTTGAGGTTGTAAGAGGAAAAAACTCATCTGATGAAACAATGGCAACCGTGATGTCTCTTGGTAAAAAGATGGGAAAGGCGGCTGTCGTTTCATTAAATGCTCCTGGTTTTATAGGTAATAGAATGCTTGCTGGATATACACATCAGGCAAATATGCTTTTACTAGAAGGCGCCTTGCCTAGTCAAATTGATAACGCATTAGAATCCTTTGGAATGAGTATGGGTCCATTCAGAATGTTAGATTTAGTTGGTCTTGATTTAGGATGGAGGGCAAGAAAATTGGCAAACATTGAAACTCCTCTTGCAAATAAAATATCAGATGAATTATGTGAAAGAGAGAGATTTGGCCAAAAAAACTCTAAGGGTTTCTATAATTATTCTGAAGGTTCAAGAGCTCCGAATCCTGCCCCTGAGAATGAAGAAATCTATCTAGAAATTTCTGAAAAAAATAATATTAAGAGAAGAGAAATTTCTGATGAAGAGATAATTGATAGGTGTATCTTAGCGCTTGTAAATGAAGGTGCTAGAATTTTAGAAGAGGGAGTTGCGCAAAGATCCGGTGATATGGACATAGTCTATATAAATGGTTATGGATTTCCTATTTGGAGAGGTGGTCCAATGTTCTATGCTAATCAACTTGGCCTTGGGGAGGTAATAAAAAAAATGAGTGCTTTTTCAGAACTAGATAATGATTTTTGGAAACCAGCTCCGTTGCTTCAAAAACTAGCTGATCAATCAGGCGCATTTGGAGAAGCTCCATCAATTGAAGATAGGGCGTCATTAATGAGTTTTAAAAAAACCAACATGGGAGGCGTTTAAGTTAAATCTCTATATTAACTATAGTTTTTTCAGAAATTAGATCAAAAAGCTCCAAAACGTCATGGTTTAGCATTCTTATGCAACCATGCGAGGCTTTCGTTCCTATAAGACCTTCTTCATGTGTGCCGTGAATATAAATATATCTTTTAAAAGAATCAACATTTGTTCCTTTATTAAAACCATCTTTTAAACCTGACAGCCACATTATCCTTGTGGTAATCAAATCGTCTTCCGTATCAATAAAATCATGAATAATGTTCGCCTTTTGAGGCACATGGATCCTGCTGGTAAAAAAATGATATTTTTCTACATTTTTCCCAATTTTTTCTTCAATTTCATGTTTTCCTAATGGCGTCATTAATGAGTTTTCAAGTTGGCCCTCCCCATATGCGGAGCTAGAAATGGGATAACTTCTTACAAGATTTTCATTCATAAACAAATACAGTCTTTGCTCAGAAATCTTGATATTTATTGAATAATTTGCAAAGGCAGCATTAGAAAAGCAAAGAGATAATATTATTATTATACATTTCATGTTCTTATTCTCTTAATTATAGCTACTAAAAGAATAAATAGTGAGACTAATGGTGCTACAAGATATCCAAAACTATAAAAAATGGTTGATTTATTAGTTGAATGTATTCTACCTTCAAAAAATCCTGTTTTACCTTTAGATATTTTTTCAACAATTGTTCCTTTATTATCAACAATTGCTGATATACCATCTGATGTTCCTCTACCAATCCATTTATTACTCTCAATGGCCCTTGCTTTGACAATCTGTAAGTGCTGATATGGACCATAAGACTTACCAAACCATGTATCATTGCTAATATTTATTATAAAATCAGCATTTTTAATCTCTTTTAAAAAACTAAGTGGAAATGCGACATCAAAACATATTAATCCAAGTACATTAAAGTCATTTATTTTAAATAATGTCTGGTCAGAGTTTCCCTCGGTAATAGATGACATAGGAAGATCAAAAAAATTAATTAATCCTCTTAATTGGTTTTGAAATGGAACGTACTCCCCAAAAGGTACAAGATGCCTTTTTGAATAACTTTGATTTTCTCCAATCAAAATCATTGAATTATATAAATTATTATCATCATAGGTCCATGCTCCAGTAAGAATCATTGAATCATTTTCAACTCTATCTATTAAATTTTGCATTTTAGCAGTTGAACTTACATATGGTAGTGGAGATTCAGGCCATATTACTAAATCAGCTCTAGAAATTTGATTTGTTAAATTTATTAAAGTTTCTTCTATGTTACTTGCACCTCGATGTTCAAATTTTTTAAAAGGGTCTAGGGAGGGTTGAACAATTCCAATTTCTAAAGTTTTAGAATAATTTTCTTCCGATGAATGAAATTTTGGAATAAATATCAGCACACAAAAGGTGCTTAAAATTAAAATATTTCTATTTTTATGAAAAATTGATAACGAAATAATTGAAGATAAAAAATAGATAATAAACGATGCTCCATATATTCCAAAAAAAGGAAAAGAAATCTGTGCAAATGTATCTGTGAATACAAGTCCTGGAAGCAGCCAAGGGAAGCCCCCAAAAAGGAAAAATCTTGATAACTCCATGAGAGTTAATATTGCAGCAAAAGTCAAACTCATATTAATTATATTTTGATTAGTCTGTAATATTTTTATAACTGAAATTGGAGTGATAAAAGTTATAGACAACAAAATTCCCATTAATATGATAATTGCAACTGATATTGATATATATGTATTTCCATAATAGTAAATACTTACTATTAACCACCCTGTACCACTTATCCAGTAGCCTAAGCCCCATACAAAAGATCTTTTGAATGCTTCAAAAAAATTAATGGAAGTTTGAACTGAATATATTAAAATCGCTAAACTTAAAAGGATGATCGGCTTAATATCAAATGGACTAAAAGAAATTGATGAAATAGATCCAGAAAATGCTAGTAGAAGGTAATTTATAGAAGGGGATTTATGAACTAGTTTTAATAGTGATGCCAATTTTTTTTATCTTTCTTTTATCAGCTGCTGTAACAGCAAGTATCATATTATCTATTTCAATTTTATCGCCAACCTTTGGTAAAAATCCAAGTTTGTTTATAAATAATCCAGCCAGCGTTTCAGCATCCATGCCATTAAAAGTCTTGTTAAATTTTTCTTCAAATTCTGAAAGTTCTAATGTTGCATCAGCAATGAACTCATTCTCACTTACTTGTATCAAATCATCTTCATCTGAATCATGCTCATCTTCTATCTCGCCTACAAGCTCCTCCAAGATGTCTTCAATTGTTACGAGGCCAGAAATAGTTCCATATTCATCAATAACAACTGCCATATGTGACCTATCTTTTTTGAATTCTTCTAGCAATGAGTCAGCTTTTTTTGATTCAGGGACTACTTTAATATCTCTTATAAGGTTGTGAAGATTAAAATCTTCTAAATCTCTATTTATTATTGGAAGCAGGTCTTTCGCGAGCAAGATTCCCTTGACTTCATTTTTTGCTGGACCTAAAACAGGATATCTGGAGTGCCCAGAATCAATAATTCTGTTAATCATGCCTAAGGGTTCTTCATCCGGCGATATGATAACCATTTCAACTCTAGGCACCATTATCTCCTTTACAGTAGTATCTCCTAACCTAATAGCTCTTTCAGCAATAAACTGAGCCTCTTTATCGATTAATCTTGCACTGAGGGCATCCTCAAGCAACACGGATACGTCATCTAGGCTAGATGGCTTTATAGTAAAAAAACGTTTTATTTTACTTAACAGACTCGACGGAGGTTGTTCTTGGTCAGTATCTTGATTAATCATATTTCGTAAGGATTAGCTATTTTAAAACTATTAAGGTATTTTGTCTCCTGCGCCTCCATCATGCCGGCATTTTTATCTTTGTTATGATCAAAACCTAATAAATGAAGTATTCCATGAGCTAATAAATGCATCATATGATCGTCTAGGTCTCTATTCAAGTTCTGTGACTCAGTTTTTATATATGGAATGCTCATAGCAATATCTCCTAATTCTCCTGAAATTCTTTGAACATCAGTGCTAGTTGGAAATGATAAAACATTTGTATCAAAGTTTTTATTTCTGAAACTTTTATTAAGTCTCTTCATTTCAGAGCTCGTTACAAATTTAAGGTTTATTGATAATTTATCTTTGCCATGATCAGTCAAAATATATTCTGTTAAAAGACACAGATTTTTTTCTAGCCCTTCGCCAAAGTCATTAAATTCATCATTAAAAATTTTTAATTTCAATTTTATTAATTGTTATATTCATCGTATGCATCAACTATTTTTCTTACTAATGGATGTCGAACAACATCTTTTGAATTAAAAATAGTAAATCCAATTTCGTCCAAACCTTCTAAAACTTTAGATGCATGAGCAAGTCCAGACTCTATATTTTTTGGAAGATCAATTTGGGTTACATCACCATTAACTATTGCATAGGAACCAAAACCCATTCTTGTTAAAAACATCTTCATCTGATCGACAGAAGTGTTTTGACTTTCATCCATGATAATAAATGCATTATTTAATGTTCTTCCTCGAAGATAAGCCAGTGGAGCAACCTCCAGTATTTCTTTTTCAAGCAATCTTATAACCTGTTCAAAACCAAGCATGTCATACAGGGCATCGTAAAGAGGCCTTAAATAAGGATCTACCTTTTGAGACAAATCTCCTGGTAAAAATCCTAATTTCTCTCCAGCCTCAACGGCAGGTCGAATTAGAACAATTTTTTTTACATCTTCATTTATAAGCATTTCAACTGCCTTTGCTACAGCCAAATAGGTTTTTCCAGTTCCTGCAGGGCCTACACCAAAATTTATATCAAATTCGTTCATATTATCTAAATACTTGTTTTGATTAGCTCCTCTTGGTTTTATTTTCCTTTTTGGTGTCTTAATTATGTTTTCTTTCATATTGGGTTCTAAAGTGGAAGTTAAAGTATCGTTTTTATTTATTAACATTTGAATGTTTTCTTTTGATAGCTCAATTCCTTTTGATGTTGAAGCGTATAAATCTTTTATAGCATTTGATGCTTTTTTAATACTTGCTTCATCGCCTGAAATGCTTATTTTGTGACCATTTTGAAATATTTTAACTTTAAAAGTTTTTTCAACCAATTTAAGATTTTCGTTTAACTCACCAACAAATTTTATTAATACATTTGCATCATTAGGACTAAGCTCTATGTTAGTTGAGGAAAAATTTTTTGACATTAATTTTCTAAATTACCTCTCAAGCTGTTTGGTAAAGCTTCTTGGATTAAGATATTCACTAAATTTCCAACTAAATTTAAAGAATTTGATTGGAAATTTACAATTCTATTGCATACCGTTCTACCTTGAAGTTGACCAGGATCTTTTTTGGATTGCCCATAAATTAAACAATTTTGTATAGTGCCTACCTTCTTGCGACTAAATCCAAAAGATAATTGGTTAAGTCTAGATTGTAATATATGCAAGCGTTCCTTTTTCTCTTCAATAGAGACATCATCTTCCATTTCAGCAGCAGTTGTATTTGGTCTTGGACTATATATAAAACTAAATGACTCATCAAACTTAACTTCATTGATAAGGTTTATGGTATCTTGAAAATCTTCTAAAGTTTCACCCGGAAATCCAACAATAAAATCAGAGGAGAAGCTCATTTCTGGTCTTATGAGCCTAATCCTATCAATAAGAGATAAATACTTTTCTGCGTTATACCTTCTCCTCATTAATTTTAAAATCTTGTCTGAACCACTTTGGACAGGTAAGTGAACGTGACTAACCAGCTCCGGAACTTTTTCATAGACCTCAACTAAATCATCTTTGAATTCATGAGGATGACTTGTTGTAAATCTAATTCTATCGATATTTTCAATTTTGGCTGCCAATTCAATTAACTGAGCTAATGAAGACTTTTCTCCTCTATAAGTACCTTTAAAATTATTGACATTTTGTCCTAAAAAATTAATTTCCCTAGTGCCTTTATCTGCAAGAACTGAAACCTCGTTTAAAATATCCTCTACGCTTCGAGATATTTCATGCCCTCGCGTTTTAGGGACAACACAAAATGAGCAATATTTATTACATCCCTCAGCAATCGAGACAAAAGCAGAAGGCTCACCTTTCCCGAAAACAGGAAGATGATTAAATTTTTCTAATTTTGGAAAAGAAATATCAATCTGATTAATACCTGTCTTTCCTTTATTTTTATATAGTTCGGGAAGCTTATGGAGAGTTTGGGGACCAAAAACTATATCAACTGCTGGCGCTCTTTTTATTATGTCTTTACCCTCTTGTGAGGCAACGCAGCCACCTATAGCAATCTTTAAATCTGGCTTTTCTTCTTTAATTTTTCTCCACCTTCCAATTTGATGAAAAACCTTTTCTTGAGCTTTTTCTCTTATGGAGCATGTATTGAGAATTAACAAATCAGCTTCATCTTCTGACTTTGCAAGCTCAAAGTTTTCCTTTTCTTGCAGTAGATCTGCCATTTTTGCAGAATCATACTCATTCATTTGGCAGCCGTGAGTTTTTATATATAACTTTTTTTTCATATCTAAATTATTAATTAAATTCTTTTATTATCAAATTATGTTCCCATATAATTAGACATGGCTAAAAAGAAAACATATAAAATTATATTTATGCAACTTGGCGAAATATACGAGATTTTTGCAAAACAAATATATCAAAGTGACATGTATGGCTTCATAGAGGTTGAAGAGTATATATTTAAACAAAATAAACAGCTAGTACTTGACCCCACATCGGAAAAACTTGAAAAAGAATTTAAATCAGTTGAAAGATCATATATACCAATTAATTCCGTAATTAGAATTGATGAGGTGGTTGAATCTGGAGAGGCAAAAATTAAACAGCCTAAAAATCAGATTTCTCCAACACCAATTAATATTCACCCTGCAAATAAGTAGGGCTTTAAAAAAATTAAAGTTGCGAAAATCCTTCTTGTGATTTTTAACATTTTAGTATGAAAAGAAGAAATGCTTTAAAAATTTCCTCCTTGGGAGCAATTGGCGTTACTACGTCGATAAACACTAGCTGTTCGAAAAATATTTTTATGTTTAATCATGGTGTGGCAAGTGGAGATCCGACAGATAAAAAAGTAATTTTATGGACAAGAGTTACTCCAAAAAAACCTGGCCCAGTTAAAATTTCTCTTGAAATATCAGAAGATATAAAATTTTCAAAAATAGTTTTTTCAAAAGAATTACAAACCTCATCTTTGACAGACTATACAATCAAATATGATTTTTTAGCTAAAAAATACTGTAAAAGTGATAATGGTTTCTTTTATAGATTTAAAGCAGGAAAAACCTATTCTGATATTGGAAAATCAAATACCTTTTCATCAAAAACTAAAAAATTAAAAATTGGAATTTTTAGTTGCAGCAATTACCCTGCAGGATTCTTTAATGCTTACGGGGCTGCTGCTTCAAGAAAATTAGATATATGGCTTCATCTTGGAGACTATTTGTACGAATATCCTATGGGCGGATATGCAACTGATAATGCAGAAAAACTGGGCAGAGCTCCAATTCCTTTGCATGAAATGATAACTCTATCTGATTATAGACAAAGACATGCTCAGTACAAACAAGATCTAGGCTCTAAGGAGCTTCATAAGAATGTACCTCTCATTGCGGTTTGGGATGATCATGAATTCACAAATGATACTTGGAAAAGAGGCGCTGAAAATCACTCTATCGATGGATCTGAGGGAGACTTTTTTGCAAGAAGAGCTGCAGCTATCAAAGCATATTATGAGTGGATGCCTATAAGGGAACAAAAAAATAAGCGCAAGATCTTTAGGGAATTTAGGGTAGGTGATTTATTGCACTTGTTGATGCTGGATACTCGACAATTTGCAAGAGATAAGCAAGTCCAACCTCTAGAATACCTAAGTAACTCAGGATTTAATCAAGCTAAATTTTATAATGACTTAAATTCAGAGAATAGAAATTTATTAGGTCCTGAACAAATTTCTTGGATAAAAAAAGCGATTCAAGTAACAAATACAAAATGGACTTTCTTTGGTCAACAAGTCTTAATGACAAAATTAAAATTTCCTGATATTTCTAATGCATTTAAAGAAATACCCGATGAACTTAAACCATACATTCAATTAATAAAATTAGGTCTTCCCTCAAATCTAGATGCTTGGGATGGATATCCTAAAGAGAGAGAAAGGCTATATAGCATTATGCAGCAAGCAGGTAAAAGATTTATTAGTCTAGCAGGAGATACTCATAATTCATGGTTGTCTGAGCTTTTTAATAAAGCTGGTAAAAAAATTGGCATTGAAATTGGAGCTCCTTCGGTGACCTCGCCAGGACTAACTGATTATATCCCAGTTGATCCAAGAACTCTTGAGGAGTCGATCGTAAAAAGAAATAGTGAGGTATTTTGGATGAATGCTGCAAATAGAGGATTTGTGTCGATTGAAGTTAATCATAAAAATATTGAAGTTAGTTACAATTTCATCAAAACAATTTACGAAAAAAACTTTTCTATAGAGAAATTTAAAAAATTTAAAATTTCTGAAAATTATGAAATAAATGTTTGATTAATTTAATCAAAAAGTAGCTGCTTATAAAGCTTTAATTCATTTATTGATTCTTTGATGTCGTCCTTTGCTCTATGAGATGCTTTTTTTTCATATGTTTGAGCATCATTCATCCATCTTGAGATAAGCTCCTTAACTGAAGAAACATCAACGTGCCTGTAATGAAAATACGATTCCAAATCTGGCATATATTTTGCTAAAAATCTTCTATCATGAGATACAGTATTTCCGCACATTGGAGACTTTTTATTTCCAACATACTTAGAAATAAACTCAAGAGTTTCTATCTCTGCAGCTTGTTCATTAATGCTACTCTCCAGAACAGATTTAATTAGGCCTGATTGTCCATGCTGATTGGTATTCCATTCATCCATATTATTCAATACTTCTCTTGGTTGATTGATAACTAAGTTTGGGCCTTCAGCAACAATGGTAAGATTAGTATCTGTAACTATGGTGGCAATTTCTATAATTCTTTCTTCTTCGGGATCTAATCCTGTCATCTCTAGATCGATCCAGATTAAATTTTGGTTTGATTTTTGAGTAGACATATATGTTGTTAATTTTTAACTATAGTGTATTTTGAGCCCAAGATGTTAAAAGTTCAAATAGGGCAAATAGTTGAGTTTTATTCAAATTCCTGCGATGTAGTTGCAAATGGAAAAAATTATAAATGTAAAATACAGGGAAGAATTAATCTTGTTGTTGGCGACTTCGTAGAAATTGAGCCAATAAATGATAGTCTAAATAATCAAGCGCTTGTAACAAAACGCCTAGAAAGATTGACGGTACTTTATAAATCAAATGAAAAAATCAAAAAACCCATAGCCTCAAATCTTTCAAATATTGGAATATTGGTTACAAAAAGTCCAAAAACAAATCTAGATTTTATTGATAAATGGATAGCAATATCAATTAATTCTTCAATAGAGCCATATATTATATTTAATAAAATTGATGCTTTTAAGGATAGTCCTTTCTCAAAAGAAAAAGCAATCTATGAAAAAATAGGTATAAAAACTTTTGAAATTTCAGCTAAGTATTCAACAAATTTAAATATCTTAAAAAAATTTCTTTCAAAAAAAACCACTTTATTTGTTGGTAACTCTGGATCTGGTAAATCAACTCTTACCTCATCTATAACAGGTAAAGAGATACTTTCAAATGCCCTATCAAAAAATCAAGGAGTTCACACAACCTCTGTGTCAACTCTATATAATATTAATGAAATGAAGCTAATTGACTCTCCCGGGGCAAGAGATATCAAACTTGATTATCTTGAGCCCGAGAAGATTATTATCGGCTTCTCAGAAATTTTTAAATTCTCTACAAAATGTAAATTTCCAAACTGCAATCATAGAAATGATAAAGGTTGCGCAATAAAGGAAGCATTACAAAATGGCGATATTGAAGAAAGTAGATACAATAATTTTATATTTTTAAGTCAACGAGATTAAATGAACAAAAAGACACATTTTGGCTTCCAAGAAGTTGATGTTAATAAAAAGGCTGAACATGTAGGAAATGTATTTCATTCAGTTGCTGAGGACTATGACCTTATGAATGATGTTATGTCATTTGGACTTCATAGACTATGGAAAAAAATACTTATTGAACTAGCAGAACTAAATGAAAGGTCTGTTGTGCTAGATATTGCAAGCGGAACAGCTGATATTCCAAAGCTTATAAGCAAAGAATTTAAATCTGTATCAATCCATGTAACCGACATAAATGAATCAATGCTTGCTAAAGGTAGGGAGAGATCAATCAATGAGAACTTTTTTCATAATTGTAACTTCGCTTTAGCATCAGGAGAGAAATTGCCTTATAAAGATAATGTTTTTGACTTGGTTACCGTTGGATTTGGAATTCGAAATTTCACAGACAAATACAATGGGTTTAAAGAGATGAAGAGAGTGCTAAAGCCAAATGGGACCTTATTAATTTTAGAATTTTCAAAACCAAAAAATTCTTTTTTCTCAAATATATATGATTGGTATTCATTTAAGATAATTCCAAAATTAGGAAGCTTTTTTGTAAAAGACTCGCAAAGTTATCAGTATCTAGCTGAATCTATAAGAATGCATCCTGATCAAGAAGAATTAAAAAATATAATCTTAGATGCTGGATTTGAAAAGTGTAAATTTTATAATCTACAAAATGGAATTGTTGCAATTCATCAAGCAAAATAATTATGACTATATCACTGGATAAACTATTCAAAGAAATAAATTCTGCATCTCCGGATTTCCTTAAAAAAATCGATAACTTGTATCCAATAAAATTCAATGTTGAGATTTCTTCTTTACCAAATTTCTCATTTACCTTAAGTAGCGACACTCAGTCACTCAATTTTATTGAACATCAGGACCCTCAATTTTCATTAAGTTTAGATATTTTTGAAGCATTAAATGCTCTAAAAAACAAAAAAGTGCCAACAAAATGTATTACTGGAGACTCTGAAACTGCCCTAATATTTTTTGGGGCAATTGCGAATTCGAGCATTGACCTTGATTTGCTTGTATACAAATATTTTGGAGACATTCCTGCTTTAATAATAAGAAAAATATTTATCAAGCCTTCAAAAAAAGCATCCACACAAAATAATGATCAAATAAATAAGTTGCTCAGGTCCCTCAGAGATATTTCAATACGTCTTGATAGAATTGAGCAAACATTGGTCAATCAATGAATATTCTATTGTCAATAATTGATTGTTTAAAAATTTTGGTTCAAGCTTTTAGATTTTGTATTATCAATATTCCCCTTGAAAATAGTAACTCTTCGCTTATTCGGATTTTAGGATTTTTAAATCCTTTTTTTATTTTTAAGCGCAATATTCCACATGGGGTCAGAATAAAAAATTTTTTAGAAAGTCTTGGTCCAATGTTTATAAAATTTGGTCAGTTACTATCAACAAGAACAGACGTTGTTCCTGTAAAAATTACCTCTCATTTAAAAGAGCTAACAGATCAATGTAAGCCCTTTCCAACAAATACAGCAAAAGAAATAATTGAAAAAAGTTTAAATATTAAAATCGATGAGGTATTCGAAGATTTTGAAGACATGCCTCTAGCTGCGGCATCTCTAGCACAAGTCCACAAAGCGAAGATCAAAAAAACTAATGAGAAGGTAGTTATTAAAGTTTTAAGACCTAAGATTGATAAAAAAGTTAGAAGAAATGTCAGGTTAATGAGAACAACGGGTTTTCTGGTTAACTTATTTTATAGAGATAGCAATAGGTTAAACCTAAAAAATGTAATTGACGATTATGAGAAGACAATCTACAGAGAATTAGATTTAAAAGTCGAGGCAGCAAACACAACTCTTACCAAAAAGAACTTTGCTGACTCTGAGTTGCTTTTTATCCCAAAAGTTTTTTGGGACTATACAAGGGTTAATGTTTTAACTATAGAGGAAATTGATGGAATCGCCTGCACAGATATCGACTCTATGGAAAGACTTGGTATTGATAGAAAAACGCTTGCAGAAAATGGTGTAAAAATTTTTCTAGATCAAGTTTTTAGAGATAATTTTTTTCATGCAGATATGCATCCTGGAAATATCTTTGTTAGCAAAAAAAATGTTGAGTGCCCAAGTTATATAGCTATTGATTGCGCAATAGTGGGCTCACTCAGCAAAGAGGATCAATATAACTTAGCGAGAATGCTACAAGCAACTTTAAAACAAGACTACGTAAAGCTTTCTGAGCTTTTTATAGGGGCAGGGTGGGTATCCAGCCAAACGAACAAAGCTGAATTAGAACAAGCATTAAGGGCTACGTGCGAGCCAATTTTTGAAAAACCTCTATCAGAAATAGAGTTTGGTAGTTTATTGCTCTATTTGTTCGATTCAACTAGACAGTTTGGCTTATCGGTCCAGCCTTCCTTGATTCTTCTTCAAAAAACACTAATACATATTGAGGGAATGGGAAGAGAGATCTATAAAGACCTTGATTTCTGGGGCCAAGCAGAACCCTACATAGATCAATGGATTAACAAACAGTTTAGTCCAATCAAATTAAAGGAATTTTTAGAAAACAACCACTATGAAATTTTAGAAAAAGCATCTTCATTTCCGGGAGAAATTTTTGATCTCCTTGATAACATAAAATTCCTAGCAAATGATGGTAAAAAAAATTCAGAACTAGTAAAAATTCTTGAAACTGGGCTTCAAAATCAGCGAAAATGGCAAAATCTAACTATAATTACTCTTATTGGCATTATTATGTTTCTATTAGTAACAATTTTGTCATAGAAGGATAGGAGGAAATTATGGGAATAGGTGGAATAAGTTTTTGGCAAATACTAATTATATTAGTTGTGATACTCGTTCTATTTGGAGGTAAAAAAATTAGAACCATGGGGTCCGATTTAGGTGAGGGGCTAAAAGGATTTAAGAAAGCTATTAAAGATGAGAACGAAGATAATACCTCTGATTCTAAAAAAGAAGATTAATAAAAATTGTTACAAATAGGTTTTCTTGAAGTATTAATTATCTTACTTGTTGGGATAGTACTCATTGGTCCTGATAAACTACCTAGCTTCATAAAATCTATAATAAAAGCTATTACTAGATTCCAAAATAAGTTATTTGAATTTAGATCCTCTATAGAGAGAGATATTGGTGCTGAAGATCTTAAAGAAGATATTTTTAATGAACTTAAAATGGAAGAATTTCAGAAGGAAGAAGATGAGCAATCCAAATGAGATGTCATTCATTGAGCATTTAAAAGAATTACGCTCAAGGATAATCAGAATGTTTCTGTTCGCTGGTTTTATCCTTATATGTTGCCTGCCCTTTACTAACAATATTTACATGTTCGCTTCTTCTCCAATGATTGAACTTTTGCCTTCTGGAGGAAGCATGATAGCTACAGAAGTAGCTTCACCTTTTATAGCTCCATTAAGAATTACTATATACACTGCGTTATTATTATCGATGCCCTATTTTTTTATTGAGCTTTGGGGTTTTATCTCTCCAGGTTTATACAAAAAAGAAAAAGCGTTTGTAATACCTCTAATTATCTCTTCGATTATTCTTTTCTATGCCGGAATTGTCTTTGCATACTGGATTGTTAATCCAATTATCTTAAGTTTCTTTATTTCTGCGGCCCCAGACTCTATTCAGGTGATGACAGATATCAATAGGTACTTAGATTTTATTTTGAAGTTATTTTTTGCCTTTGGTTTAGCTTTTGAAATTCCAGTAGCAACATTTCTTGTTATTACTACTGGATTAATTTCCAAAAATCGAGTAAAAAAATTGAGGCCATATTTAATTATTAGTTTTTTTGTCTTAGGAATGTTTTTAACTCCTCCTGATATCTTTTCTCAATTATTTCTAGCTATACCAATGTGGCTACTTTTTGAATTAGGGCTATTGATTTCTAGAAACCCAACAAGTTAATCTTTTGGAAAATCAACATTTAACCTTTCTATCCAAGTATCTGATGAAGGCATTTTAGCTGACAAAATCATTTCTATTAGCTCTTTAGGATTTTCACTGACATGAATCTGTTTCTGATTTTCTTTAGATACAAACTCATCATCCACTGAGCGTTGTAACCAGTCTAAAAAGCCTTTGTAGTAACCATTAGTATTCAATAAACCAACGGGTTTATTAATTCCACCTAATTGATTGCTTACCATAACCTCAAGCAGCTCATCCATAGAACCTACGCCTCCAGGTAAAACAATAAATGCATCACTTATGTCTAAAAATTTTTCCTTTCTTTCAAACAGAGAATTAGTAATGATAGTTTTATTAATATTAGGATTTGTTAGTTCAAATTCATGAAGTGACTTTAGGGTTATTCCTGTAACGCTTCCACCATGTTTAATTGCTGTATCAGCAACAATCTTCATTAGGCCAACATTGCCCCCACCAAATATTATTTCAATGCCTTTTTCAGCTATCAACATACTAATATGTTCAGCAGCAGTTTTGAAGTCAGAAGATTTGCCAACATGCGCGCCGCAAAAAACAGATATTTTTTTGATTGTCATGATGGAAGACCTAAAATATGTTTAGAAATTATATTCAGCTGAACCTCAGAACTCCCCCCCGCAATAGTGTAGGCCTTGGAATAAAAAAACGATTTAGCGATTTCTTTTTTGATGCCTCTACTGTCTTCAACGACTTCCAAACCTCCTGCTCCTAAACTTGCTACATTTAACTCCCATCTTACTTGAGTCTCCTCTGTGCTTATGAACTTCAATGAAAGAGAAGCAGGAGAAAAGCCATTTTTTGACTCAATCTGAGTTCTTGACATAGTTAAATCTATTAAATGATTACGCATCTCATGTTTTATTATCTTCTTATATAGGTTAAGTTGTCCTGAAACATTTAAAGCATTGCTGTTTTTAAAAGTTTGGATGGGTTCAATATCAATAGCGCCCTCACTACCCATATCTGCCATCATTGTTCTCTCAAATTCAAGCAATCGTTTTGCAACTTTCCAACCATCATTTTCATCTGCAATTCTGTGCGCTTCACTCGCTACAACATCATCAAAAAAAACTTGGCAAAAAGGAGATTGGCCACTGAGTAATTTAATTGGCTTTATATCAATTCTAGATTGTTTTAAATTTAATAAAATAAAAGATATACCAGCTTGTTTCTTTTCAGTTTTTGCAGTTCTAACTAAACAATACATCCAATCAGCCTTATTTGCTTCTGAAGTCCAAATTTTAGATCCGTTAATAATATATTTTCCATCTTTTAGTTTTGCAGTAGTTGTTAGATTGGCTAGATCTGATCCAGCGCCAGGCTCAGAAAATCCCTGACACCACCAAATCTCTCCTCTTGAAATTTTAGGTAAAAACTCTTTTTTTTGATCTTCTGTTCCAAACTCTAAAATAACTGGGCCAAGCATTGAAATTCCAAAGTTTATTTGTGCAGGACGGCAACCAAAAAACTTTAGGCGACTTTTCAAAATTTTTGACTGCTCAAATGATAGCCCTCCACCTCCATACTCGACTGGCCATTCAGGAGTGCACCAACCTTTTGATACCATTGCATCAAACCATTTCTTGGAATCAGCATTAGCGAATTCAATGCTTGAAGAAGCCCAAACTTGTTCATTAATAGGCATTGGTGTTCTCATGGATTTGGGGCAATTATCCTCGATCCATGCATCTACTTCTTTTGTAAAGCTCTCTAATTTTTCTTCCATCTTTTATATCTCAAATATAAATGTAATCGGACCTCTATTAATTGATTGAACATCCATATCTCCTCCAAAAACTCCAGATTTATATTTAATAGATGAATTTGAAAGCTGTTTAAGCAGTAAATTATAAAGGGAATTAGCCTCTTTTGAGCCCAATGCTTTATGAAGGCTAGGTTTGTTTCCTTTTTTTGTTACCGCAGCCAAGGTAAATTGACTAATTATCATTAATTCTCCGTCTATCTCCTTTAAATTTGCAGACATTATGTCGCTATCTCCTTTAAAAAAGCAAAAGTTTAATATTTTATCAATAAATTTTTTTATTACCTCTTCATTATCTTCATTCTCAAAACAGACATACGCTAAAATACCTTTTTGAATAGAGGCATGGGTTTCACCATTAATATGCACTTTTGCGGATGAAACTCTCTGAGCTACTACTTTCAATTAATTAATCGTATTATTCTAAATCTAAGCTCCAAGCTCCATTTGCAGCAAGCTTATTCATTAATGCTCTGTGAGAAAGTGCTTCTTGAGCTTGAAGTACATTCTCTTCTTTCCCGAGCCATGCTTTAAGAGATGGTTGCTGAAGAGCTCTTCCATAAGAAAAACTCAGTTTCCATGAAAATCCACCGATTTTATTCATAGCATCTAGATGTGCTGTAGCGGTTACATCAGATTGTCCACCAGAAAGGAAAGTTATTCCCGGAAGATCAGATGGAACATTTTCCTTAAGGCATTGCAAAGTCATCTCTGCTACCTCTTGAATTGATGCTTGAGGCTCAGCAGTTGATCCAGAAGTTACCATATTTGGTTTTAGGATAGTACCTGCAATATTCACTTCTTCATCTTTTAAGGATTTAAAAAGTGTTTTCAATGATTTGCTGGTTACCTCATAACATTTCTGAATCGAATGATTGCCATCCATTAAAACTTCTGGCTCAACCATAGGTACCATATTATTATCTTGAACAATTTTTGCGTATTTGGCTAAAGATTCCATATTTGCTTGGATACATTCATCTGAAGGAATGTTATCAGATATTTTAATCACAGCTCTCCACTTTGTGAATTTTGTTCCAAGTGTGAAATATTCTTTGCATCTTTCATCTAAATCATCAAGTCCTTGAGTTAAAGTTTCTTCTGGCGATGAGTCTAAAGGTGCAAGGCCCTTATCTACTTTTATGCCCGGTAAAGCTCCCTGATTCTTAATTAATTCAATAAGGGGGGTTCCATCTTGAGCATTCTGTCTTAGAGTTTCATCAAATAAAATTACGCCTCCAATATTATCTTTCATCCCACTTGATCTAAATAGCATCTCTCTATAATCACGTCTATTAGACTCAGTTGACTCGACACCAATAGAATCAAATCGCTTCCCGCAGGTTGGATTGCTCTCGTCTGCTGCCAAAATTCCTTTTCCATCTGAAACTATATATTCAGCTATTTCTTCTAATGTATTTAACGACATAGTTCTCTCCCTTTTAAAATTTAAAGCCTAAAGCAGACAATGATGGTAGCTCTTTTCCCTCTATAAATTCAAGAAAAGCTCCACCTCCAGTTGAGCAATAGGAAATATTGTTTTTTTCAATAAACATCTTTATGGCTAAAAGAG
>CESD01078887.1_pt1 | contig 17295 bp, 10 predicted proteins | sample 531191 | NCBI WGS metagenome assembly CESD01 (sample SAMEA2622021, study PRJEB7988) | marine metagenome | biome: marine biome (ENVO:00000447); feature: deep chlorophyll maximum layer (ENVO:xxxxxxxx); material: "saline water (ENVO:00002010), including plankton (ENVO:xxxxxxxx)" | depth 188 m
AAAATAAAAAATCCCTCAGATGGCAATAATCAAATTATTATTCAAAAATTGGAGAAGCTAAAGGCTGATTTATTAATGATTAAAGAAAAATTATGATTATTTTTTTCTAAAATATAATTGAAAAGGAACTCCATTATAATCATATTTTTCTCTAATTTTTTTTTCAAGAAACCTTTTATATGAATCTTTAACATATTGTGGTAGATTACAAAAGAATACAAATTGAGGATAGGGTGAAGGCAATTGAGTGCAAAATTTTATTTTTATGAACTTCCCTTTCAAAGAAGGCGGGGGATGGCTCTCAATTATTGGAAGTAAAAAATCATTAAGCTTACGAGTTGCAATACGATTAGAACGGTTTTTGAATACTTTAACCCCAGTTTCTATTGCCTTAAAAATTCTTTTTTTACCCAATACTGAAATAAAAATTATTGGAACATCTGTAAAAGGAGCAATTTTTTCACGAATTTGATTTTCAAAAACTTTAGAGGATAAAGTCTTTTTTTCAACTAAATCCCATTTATTCATTAGAATTACAACCCCTTTATTGTTTCTTTCTGCAAGCCAAAATATGTTTTGAACCTGTCCGTCAAATCCTCTAGTTGCATCAACCAAAAGGAGACATATGTCACAATTTTCAATTGCTCTAACTGAACGCATTACCGAATAAAACTCGATATTTTCTTTTACCTTGCTTTTTTTTCTAATACCAGCAGTGTCTATAAGATTAAATTCTAATCCATAACGATTATACTTAGTATAAATACTATCTCTAGTAGTTCCTGCAATATCAGTAACAATATATCTTTCTTCACCAATTAGGGAATTGATAAAAGATGACTTTCCAGCATTAGGTCTACCTACAACAGCAAACCTAGGTAATTCATCTTCCATTATTTTATTATTGTTTGGCAATTCTTTTACTAATTCATCTAATATTTCACCCGTTCCACTTCCATTTATAGCTGAAACTGGGTAAATTTTTTCAAATCCTAATGAGTAGAATTCAATAATATTTTCTTTCATTTTGGAATTATCCCCTTTATTGGCTATCAAGAAAACTGGTTTATGAGAACGACGAAGTAACTTGGCAATGGTCTCGTCAATTCCAGTTACTCCATCGACCAAGTCAACCATAAAAAATATAGCATCAGCTTCTTCAATCGCAAGATTTACCTGTTTATCAATCTCTTTTTGGAAAATATCATCACTACTCTCCAAATAACCTCCAGTATCAATAATAGTAAAGTCAATTCCATTCCAGTCTGATTTTCCATAATGACGATCTCGAGTAACGCCACTAAATGCATCAACGATTGCATCTCTCTTTTTAATCAAGCGATTAAAAAAAGTAGATTTTCCAACATTTGGTCTACCTACAATTGCAACAATCCCCACTACTTTAATAATTTGACATTAAAAGTAATAGAATTATGTGGGATTTGTATTTTAGTTTAATGTTCATAACCAAAACGTTTTAATTGTTTTGGTTTGGATCGCCAATTTTTCTCAACTTTGACAAAAAGTTCAAGATGAACTTTCTTTCCAAAAAATTCTTGAATATCCTTTCTAGCATTTATACCAACTGTCTTAAGCTGTTCTCCCTTATGACCGATAATAATTCCCTTTTGCGTATTTCGCTCAACAAAAATAACAGATCTAATTCGAATGATTTTTTCCTCCTCTTTAAAAAATTCAGTAATTACCTCAACCGAATAGGGTATCTCCTTTTCGTAAAGTTGTAAAATATTTTTCCTAATAGCCTCATTTACAAAAAAACGTTCTGATTTGTCACTTAACTGGTCCTTGGGGAAATATGGTGGTGACTCTGGAACAAGTTTTATAAGTAGCTGCAGGAGCTCCTCAATGAAAAAACCTGTTAAAGCGGAAATTGGGATGATTTTAGCGCTAGGAAAAATTGAACTCCACTTGCTTACTGCCGACTCCAAATCTTTTTGATTTGAATTATCAATTTTATTAATTAAAACTAACAAAGGGATTTTTATTTTTTTAATCTTTTCTAATAATTCTTCATCTTTGTTATGATCTTCATCAATTGCAATCATATATATCAACACATCAGCATCAATTAAAGATTCTTTGACAAAATTCATCATTGAATTTTGCATTTCATAGGCTGGTTGAATTATCCCAGGAGTATCGGATAAAACTAACTGATGATTTTCTCCATTAATTAATCCCAAAATACGATGCCTAGTTGTTTGAGGTTTAGGTGAAGTAATAGTAAGGTCTTTTCCAATCAATGCATTTACCAAAGTTGATTTCCCTACGTTAGGGTTACCAACTATAGATACGTAGCCAGATTTATGCTTGGTTTTCGACATTACACAAAGATACAATGTTTGATTAAGCCTTGGTTGTAGGGTATTAATTTTGTAAATTTGTATGATATCGCGAGGTAGAGCAGTAGGTAGCTCGTCGGGCTCATAACCCGAAGGTCGCTGGTTCGAGTCCAGCCCTCGCTACTACACAAAACGGACTAGTATTTTTACTGGTCCGTTTTTTATTGGATTCATCCTTACCCCCTGTAAATGAATGGATTACCCTAAATATTGGGTTCAAATGTGAGGTTCGATATTTCCAATGAGTTATCTACTTTAACAAATAAACGGTTATACTATTATATAGTTAACCGTTTTTTTATATTAGATAATTAAAAGAATAGATCTTCATTACAAAGATTAAATATGAGAATTAATCGAATAACTCCTTTCTTTATATGCTTTTTATTTTTCGTTAATATTAGTCAATCGCAAAATGATTCTATTTATTGGCCTGTAATCAACAAAGATTTAAAAACATGGACTCGATGGTGGTGGATGGGGAGTGCAGTCAATAAAAAAAATATTACTAAATCATTAATCACTTTCGAAAGAGCAGGAATCGGCGGTGTAGAAATAGAACCCATCTATGGGGTAAAAGGACAAGAGAAAAATTTTATTAATTTTTTAAGTCCATATTGGATTGAGATGTTAAACCATACTGTAAGGGTAGCAGACAGCTTACAAATGGGTGTGGATTTGACACTTGGAACTGGTTGGCCTTGGGGTGGATCAAATGTAAAACTGGCTGATGCCGCCAAGCGTCTATTGGTTAGAAAAGTCAACCTAAAAAAGGGAACTCTTTTTTCCGAGAGAGTTTCTCCATTTGAAACAGGAACCTTGATATACCCTGACCAACTTGACATCAAGGTCTTCGATTCAAAAAAAGTGAGTCGGAGAAAAAAGTGGGGGTTTCGCGAAGTTGGTTCAGTTTGGCCAAAACTCATTGGGGTTTTTGCTTTTGACACCCAAAACAATTTTGTAGATCTGAGTAATAAAATTATTAATGAAAAAATTGAATGGGAGGACAAAGGCAAGGACTTCGATCTATTTTTTGTCTTTGAAGACCAAACTAGGCAAAAGGTAAAGAGAGCTGCTCCAGGTGGGGAGGGTTGGGTTCTGGATCACTTTTCTACCAAGGCTTTAAAAAATTACCTACACCTTTTCAGTAGTGTTTTGGAAAAAGCAGATGGTAAGATTCGGTCAGTTTTTAACGACAGCTATGAAGTGTACAACGCAGACTATACACAAAAATTTTTTGAGATTTTTGAACTTTACCGCGGCTATGATCTGAAGCCCTTAATGAATCGTCTTTTGGATAGAGATAATAACGAAATCAGCAATCGAATCAGAAGTGATTACAGAGAAACATTGTCTGATTTATTGATAAAAGGGTTCAATACTTTTTGGAATGAATGGGCGCAAAATAAAGGAGTAAAAACTAAATATCAGGCTCATGGCTCTCCAGGAAACTTAATTGATCTTTACGGGACTGCAGATATCCCTGAATGCGAAACCTTTGGTTCTATGCCTTACGATATCAAAGGCTTTAGAAGGATAGAAGGAAATGGAAGTTCAGTGGATTACCCTCACAGGAATTTTCGAGCTGGAGATGCCGATCTAGCGATGATCAAATTCTCCTCTTCTGCAGCACATTTGTCAGGCAAAAAACAGGTTTCGGCCGAAACCTTTACTTGGCTCAGAGAACATTTTAGAACTGCTTTATCTCAGTGCAAACCCGAATTGGAAGATTTGTTTCTAAATGGAATTAATCATGTCTTTTTACACGGATCAACCTATTCGCCGGAATCTGCCGACTGGCCGGGATGGAAGTTTTATGCCCCAGTGAATTTTAATGATTTCAACCCCATTTGGCAAGATGCCTCCGCCCTATTTGAATACATCAGCCGATCACAGTCACTATTACAACAAGGCCAGCACGACAATGATGTATTGGTCTATTGGCCTATTCACGATAGTTGGGCAAAATTTAATCAGGGTAAACTATTAGTACAGTTTGCTATTCATCGCCTCGATACTTGGTTGTCGGAAACTCCATTTTATGAAACAGTGCATCATTTGATCAATGAGGGCTATAGCATCGACTACGTATCGGATCGCTTTTTGGAAAAAATCAATGTTGAAAATGGGGTCATTCAACTACCAGGGGGAAATTACCGCTCAATCATTGTTCCTCCTTCCAAACACATACCCCTGAAAACTTTGAAAAAACTTGTTGCTCTGCGAACCATGGGAGTATCGGTTGTCTTTTTGGGAACCCCCCAAAGTGTTCCAGGTTTTTTCGAGTATCAAAAAAGAGAGCAGGAACTTAAAGCGTTTGTCGAAGAAAAAATCAATAAAGTTTATTCCCTTAAAGAAATTCAAATCCCCCTTAAAAAAGCAGGAGTAATCAAGGAGGAATTGGTCGAAAAAGGACTTAAATTCATCCGAAGGGAACATAGGGGTGAAAAAATCTACTATCTGGTAAATCATACATCCAAAAAAATTGAGGAATTTGTCTCCTTGGGCATTCCCGACAAAGAGGTTTTGATCTTGGACCCTCTAACTGGAAAAACAGGAAAAGCTATTACAGAGCATCAAACAGGGATCACCAAAGTAAAACTTTCGCTACCCTCTGGATCAAGCATCTTTCTGATAACCTCCGACAGGATCAACACTCAAAAATGGTATTATTACAAGCCCTCAAAAAACTCCTACAAAATCACCGGTGACTGGGATTTTAAATTAATCAAGGGAGGGCCATATACTGACTTTTCGAAAAAAACTAATTTATTGACCTCATGGACCCAATGGGGTGAAAAAATGGAAGCCTTTTCAGGTACTGCTCAATATGAAATCAAATTCAACAGACCAACAGAACATAAAGGAGCTTGGCTATTGCAATTGGGAGATGTTCGTGAAAGTGCAAAAATCTGGTTAAATGACAAGTTCATTGGTACATTATGGTCCAACCCTTATCAGCTTACCATTAAAAGTTTGAAAAAGGGGAAAAACACCCTTCGCATTCAAGTGACTAACCTGGGGGCTAATCGAATAAAAGCAAAGGAAGGAAGAGGTGAAGAATGGAAATCCTTTTATAATATCAATATGGTAGGGCTTGATTATAAACCTTTTGATACGTCAAAATGGGAACTTTTAGAGGCAGGAATTTTGGAAGATCCTATATTAATTCCCTTAGAGATTTCTCAATAGAAATAATTACCAATTGAAGAGGAAAATAATTGTACATTAAACTTTATTTTAATTTATTAAATTTAAAAAAACAATTACAAATATGTATAATTCATTGTTCATAACTTTATGGTTTTTAATCTTTTGCTCTTGTGCTAACCCAAAAAAACAAAAGCTTGAGGAAAAAAGTCCACCTAATATAATTTTTATCCTTTCCGATGACCAAGCATGGGGAGATTACAGTTTTATGGGACATCCCTATATAAAAACTCCAAATATTGATCAACTTGCAAGTGAATCCGCCACCTACTCAAGAGGCTATGTTACAAGTCCACTTTGTGGACCGTCTTTAGCAAGTATAATTACTGGTAAATATGCCTTTGAACATAACCAAACTGGAAATGATGCTGGTAATTCGGGACGAGATGCTAGTTTATGGATTAAAAATGGTTACAAAAAAGTGAAAAAGAGAAAATCCATTAATTATCTCTACAGTAAGGAACGAAATGATAAGTTTGATCTTATAAAGGCTAATTTTTATCAAAATAAACTTTTAACTGATTATCTTGGAGTCAAAGGATATAAATCATTTCAATCGGGAAAATGGTGGTTAGGTTCTTGGGAAGAAGGGAAATTTGATGGAGGAATGACACATGGGGATTACAAAAGAAAGGGAAGGCATGGAGATGAAGGGCTGAAAATTGGTCGAGAAGGATTAGAACCAATATTTAATTTTATAGAAAAAACTAATGAAAATGGTAATCCATTTTTTGTATGGTATGCACCTTTTTTGCCTCATACTCCTCATAACCCGCCTCAGGAGTTACTTGATAAATATATTAATTTGGCGCCTAATGAAAGTATAGCTAAGTATTGGGCCATGTGTGAATGGTTGGATAAAACTATTGGTGAATTGATGGACTATTTGAAAGAAAAGTCTTTAGATAAAAATACTCTAATAGTTTATACAACAGATAATGGCTGGATCCAATCTGATAAAAGAAATCGATATGCGCCTCGTTCAAAAAGAGCTCCACATGAAGGCGGAATTAGAACACCTATTATGTTTAAGCTTCCTGGTGTAATTAAACCTAATATGAATAAATCTTCATTGGTAAGTAATATTGACCTAGTACCAACAGTTCTCGACATATTAAATATTTCTTTTGATGGCTTACCTGGAATAAGTATTATGGAAAAAGAAAAGATAGAAAATAGAGAAACGATTTTTGTAGAATGTTACAATCATGACATTTTAAATGTTGAAAAACCAACTGAGACAATTTTATACAAAGTTGCCTTAAATAAAAAATGGAAGTTAATGGTACCTAATAAAGATTTGGTTATTCGAGATTTTACAGATCCTCAAGAAAATTACTATGGGTTTTATTCCAACCAAATTCAACTATTTGACTTGGAGCAAGACCCTGATGAGAATGTTAATTTAGCATTGAAGCACCCTGAAATAGTTGTAAAAATGAAACAACAAATTGATGAGTGGTGGCAACCAACTAATTAAATTTAAGATTAAAATAAAATCACATTGAATAGACTTGCGTTTAAAATGTTTTTAAAACCTAATTCATTAGAGGAATACAAAAAACGTCATAGTGAAATTTGGCCTGAGCTAAAGCTGCTACTTAAAAAGGCAGGGGTTGGCGCATATCATATTTACCATGATCCTCAAACAAACTGTCTTTTTGCTTATCAAGAAACCAATGGAAGTGACTCTCAATCTTTAGGTGAAAATTCCATCGTAAAAAAATGGTGGGAATACATGAGCGACCTGATGGAAACTAATCCCGACCATTCACCAAAACAATTAAATCTAAATAAAGTCTTTTCTTTATGAGAAATACTAAACTAAAATTAATTTTTCTAATTCTAATTCTATGGTCATGCGAACAGAAAACTAATGTGGAAAACCCTCCAAATATAATCCTAATTATTACAGATGACCAAAGGTGGGATGCAATAGGTTACGCTGGAAACCCAATAATTAAAACACCTCAACAAGACCAATTAGCTAGGGAAGGAACTTATTTCAAAAAGGCTTTTGTAACCACACCAATATGTGCTGCAAGTCGAGCTAGTATTTTTACAGGGCTTTATGAGCGAAAGCATAAATTTACTTTTGGAGGTAAAACCCTTACCCCAATTTACAATCAGGAAAATTATGCCAATAAACTCCAAACAAAAGGATATAAAACTGGATTTTTTGGGAAACTGGGAATTAAAAACGATGGAAACTTAACAGCATCTTTCTCTGAGTACGAAGTATACGATAGGAATAATAAATTCAAAGATTCCCGAGGATATTATTACAAAACTATTGAAAAAGATACAGTGCACCTTACCCGATACACTGGTTACAAAGCTCTAAATTTTATAAAAAATACAGAGAAAAACCAACCTTTTTGTTTATCGATTAGCTTTAGCGCTCCCCATGCTCACGATGGTGCTTGGGATGGTATTAGAAAACAATATTTTTGGCAAGAGGAATTAGAAGATTACTATAATGAAATTCAAATCCCTGAGCCCAACTCCGTCTCAAAAGATAGATTCAAAGCCTTGCCTAAAGAGGTAAGAGAGGGTTTTAATCGAGTCCGATGGTACTGGCGATATGATAATGAAAAGAGATATCAGGAGAGCCTGAAAGGATATTATAAAATGATAAGTGGTGTTGATAATGAATTACTTAAAATAAGAAAATTACTAAAATCCAAAGGAATAGAGGAAAATACTATAATAATATGGATGGGAGATAATGGATACTTTTTGGGAGAAAGACAAATCGCAGGCAAATGGCTGATGTATGATAACTCAGTTCGAGTGCCTCTAATTATTTACGATCCAAGAGTAAAAAAACATTACGAAGTTGAGGACATGGTAGCTAATATTGATCTAGCCGAGACGATCCTAGATTTTGCTGGATTAAAAAGTGATATAAAAACACATGGAATTAGTCTAGTTCCCTATGTAAATAATGGAAGCTCTCCAAATAAAAGAAAAGAATTGATGATCGAACACTTATGGGACTTTGATCCCATTCCTGCTAGTGAAGGGATCAGAACTGAAAAATGGAAATATTTTAGGTACATAGATATAAATGCACCCGAGGAATTATATGATTTGGAAAATGATCCATCAGAATTAAATAATTTAGCTGCTGATCCCTCTCATTTAAAGATAGTTTCTAGTTTGAGAAACAAACTCAATAATAGTATCTCAGTTTACTCTAAATAATTTACTTATTTATTCCCTAACAAAACTAAAATTATATCTACCAGAGCCTAGTAAAAGTTTGGTGCTATTCTCTAACTCTTGAGTTCCAGATAGTTTAAAACCTTTTTTCCTGTTATTTAAAATCCATTTTCCTTTTTCAGGTTTATCAAGAATTACGTCTGCATTACTGTTTGCAGGTATTATTATTGATAAATTTAAAATATCTCTTACCCGAGACCATGAAACTGCAATTTTCCCATAACTGGATTTAAAGCTTCCATTAATATTTTCAAAGTTTTTATCAAACAAAGGTTTAATTGTGAAACGCTTAAAACCCGGGTAATTCTCATTGATTTTAAGGCCCATTAAATTAGCATACATCCATTCACCAATAGCACCATACGCATAATGATTAAATGAGTTCATACTTGGGTATTGAAAACTTCCATCCGGCTTAATTCCATTCCAACGCTCCCATATGGTAGTAGCTCCCTTTGTGACTGGGTATAACCATGATGGGTATTCTTTTCTCAATAATAATTCAATAGCTTTTGAGTGTTTTCCATTATCTGATAAAACATGACACAAAAAAGGTGTACCCAAAAAACCAGTTGTAAGATGACCATAATCATTTATGTTATCAATTAGTCTTTCAACTGCTATTTCTCTATTTTTCTTAGACAGTAAATCAAATTGTAATGCAAGAACATATGAAGTTTGAGAATCTGAGATTAGCATTCCATTTTTTGTTACAAATTCATCATTAAAAGCCTTTAAAATTTTTTCATATAATTCAGAATAAAATTTTAAGTCATCTTGATAATCCAAAACCTTTGCTGCTTTAATTAATAATTTTGTTGAATAACAATAGAAAGCTTGCGCAATGAGTTTTTTACTTGTTACAGCAGATACCCCACTATTGTCATCATCTCGGGAAAAAAACAACCAGTCCCCCCAGTGATCTCTCTTTTGAAAAAGGTTATTAATTGAGTTTTTTGTCATAAAACCAATCCAATTTTTCATACTTAAATATTGTCTCTCCAAAGTTTCTTTATCTCCATAAATAAGAAAAGAATTCCATGGAATGATTGTGGCAGCGTCAGCCCATCCTGTCCGTCCGAAGTTTCCCTCTATTCCCTCTGAATCGTTGAGCCCTAAATAATTATTATGGGGGACAACTCCAGGAACTGCTCCATCAGATCGCTGATCGTATGTTAAATCAATCAACCATTTATCAAAAAAGTTTTTTACATCCATATTAAAACCAGCCGTGTTAAAAAATGCTTGGGCATCACCGGTCCAACCAAGTCTCTCATCCCTTTGAGGGCAATCGGTAGGAACATCCAAGAAGTTACCTCTCTGACCCCATTGGATATTTTGCTGGAGCTGATTAATTAGTTTATTTGAAGTAGTCAATTGACCAGTGAACTCCATATCTGAGTATAGCGCAACAGCTTCAAAATCTTTAATATTTATTTTATCTATTCCTTCGATTTTCAAATATCTGAATCCTTGAAATGTAAAAACAGGCTCATAAATTTGGTCTTCATCTCCATTTAAAATAAAAGTGTTTTTTTGTTCTGCTTTTCTAAGATTAGTAGTATAAAATTCTCCTTTTTTGTCAAGTACTTCAGCATGATACAATTTTACCTCTGTTCCCTTAGGGAGGGCTGACTTAAATTTAACCCAACCTACAAGGTTTTGTCCGAAATCAATAACTTTATCACCTGAGGGTGTAATAATAAGCTCCTTGGCAGATAAGACTTCTCGTTTCTTTATCATTTCATTTCTGGTGTAATCTATAATGCCCTTATAACTACTCGCAATTTTAGCTTTTTTTAAATTTTTATTTTTATGTCTAGGGAATGACCATTTTGAATCTTTTAAATTCATATCAACTGTTTCTCCATTATAGATTGATGAACTTAAAATCGGTCCATAGTTATAATTCCAATTCTTATGATCAATTATACTTTCTTTTCTCCCATCTTCATATGAGATAATTAATTCTGAAATGAATGAAGTTCTTTTTCCATAGTCGACTATTCTGTTTTTTCTATTTTGCCTAAAATTCCTATACCAGCCATCTGCTAGCATAACTCCAATTCTGTTTTCACCAGTAAAAAGCATTTCCATTACATCATATGCTTGATATTGAATTCTATTTGCATAAGACGTCCACCCGGGAGTAAGTATAGCATCACCAACTCTTTTACCATTAATATGAGCCTCATAAACACCCCTAGAAGTAATATATAAGTTTGCTGAAATAATTTTACTATCGACTCTAAAATCATTAATAAAATATGGGATTTTTGGAGAAGTTGTGTCCTGATTATTCACTGTAATCCAATTGGATTTCCAATTCTGATTTTCCATCAGTCCTGTTTTCCATGAGGAAATTTTACTTTGACTTGATCTTTTGGATTTATTAGTCCAGACTTTTACTGTCCAAAAGTATTGAGTATCATAATTAAGTTCTTTTCCCAAGTAATTAACATAGACTGATTCCTCAGATGCTACTTTCCCTGAGTCCCATACTAGGCTATTTTTGGAAAAAACTTTGTCAGTAGCAACAAAAACTTGATAATGAGTCTGCAATACATTGTAGTGGTCAGAATCAATTATCCATGAAAACTTTGGATTTTTATTATCTAATCCATGAGGAGAATTCAGCTTATCTACCTCTAAATTGGTTATTATAATTTTTTGAGCAGTAATTGAAAAACTGCTAAATAGTATTAGTGTTAAAAGAAAGTAGTTTCTCATAAATTAGTTATTTGAATTATTTGTTTTAATCAATTTTTTTTTAATATAACAATTAAATTCTAATTCAATTTGGAACTATCCTATTCATTTATATTAAACTATTAAAATTATAAATTCAACCAGTTTTATTTAATACCATAAAGGCTCCCAAGGCACAGGCGTTTGATGCAGGGTCGGCTTTAATAATTTGTTTAGGAAATTGATTTTTCAAAAGTGCTAAAAAAATATCATTATCCGAAAAACCCCCATCTACATAGATTTTATCAGGAAGTTTTTCACATATTATATCGATTTTACACTTGAGCAGAGCTATTAACTCCTTTATCAGTTGATAATAAGCAACTTCAAAATTAGGAAAATTAATTAGGTCTTTTTTGGGTGAATTAGAATTATCTAAAAACTTCCAATTAAAATAATTTTGATTATTAACAATTAACTCCTCAAATAAATCTTTGTTAAATACCAAACTCTGATAGTGAAATTTTGGTACAGAAAAATATTTAGCTAGTTTTTCTGCTTTTATTCGATGTTCTTCTCCTAAAAACAACCGAGAGCTTTTAACAGGACTCCCATCCATTTTCATGTAAGCAGTTGCACCAGATGAGATTTCTTTTTGGTCAAAAAGATAATTACTTGAGAAGGGGTTAAAATTAACACACCAAGTTCCAGTAGAAATTAATATAAAGGATTTTCCTCCCTTTAATAAATAGCTCAAAAGTGCAGAGGAGCTATCGTGAATTCCAACTCCAAATGAAACTTTTCTTCCGCTAATAACTTTGGAAATTGATTTACTTGTAGTAACAATAGGTGGAAAAAGCTTGTCAATACCCTCAGATTTTACCCAATGATGATAATCATTTTTATCATAATCCCAAAGATCTGTATGACAACCTATACTTGTATACTCAGTATATAATTCTCCAGTGAAGACATGACTCAAATACTGGGGCAGATGAAGGGAGTATTTAATCTTTTTAAAAAAATGTGGACGCTTATATTTAATCCAATAAATCTGCTTACCGGAATTAAGCATTTTTAAATTCTTAGAACCTGTTTTAATACAAAAATCTGACTCAGGGCCATATTTTCTGTAAAAGTCTATAAAAATATTCTTGTCAACGGGTTTATGATAATCATATACCGGAGTCACAACTTTATTATTTTTATCTAAATGAACTAGGGTAGCGCCAAATCCTGAAAAGTTTACTTTATCAATTTTAAATTTATTTGAATTCATTATTGAATCAAAGCTTTCCCTAATCCATGAAATAATAGCATAAATATCCTCTGCCTCATGTCCATCTTCATCGGTAACTTTAGCTATAGTCACCTTGTCTCTTTTTAAAATTTTGTTTTTTGAATTGAAAACAAAATATTTTTGATTGGTTTTTCCAACATCGAAAACCAAACAACATTTTTCTTCCATTATAATCCCGAAGATTTTGAATCAACTCCACGTTTATCAATTAGCTTTTGACGAATTTTAAATTTTCTGAAAGCATTTAATGGATCTAAGGTTCCCCCTAATCGATAACAGGATTCATTAATCAATGCCCTTACGTCTGTCCTGAAAGCATCTTGGAGAATTGATTGACAAGCAGCAACATCATTTTTTTGTTGGGCAGATTTTAATTCATTTTTGTTTACCAGCAAAGCCTTAGCGTAAGCAATTTTAATGGTCTCAACAGACTGAAGTAAATCCTCCATAGGGTCTTTAATGTTGTGACTTGCATCAATCATCCAGGCTAAATCAGTATTAGAGATTTCCTTATCTCCATGCACTAACTCACAAAAAATCAAAAATAGTTGGTAGGGTCTTAATGAACCAACAGTAAGGTCATCATCTCCATATTTACTGTCATTAAAATGAAATCCTCCTAATTTATTCAAATGCATTAAAATAGATACGATTTGTTCAATGTTAGTATTTGGAAGGTGGTGACCCAAATCAACGAGTGTAGTTGCTTTTTCACCCAATTCAGAAGCCATTAAATAAGAAGTTCCCCAATCAGGGATAACCATGGAATAAAAATTTGGCTCGTACGGTTTATATTCTATTAGTAGTTTCCAATCAGATGGCAAATGATTATATATTTCTTGAAGGGATTCCAATGTACGCTGAAAAGCACCTCTGAAACTTTGTTGCCCTGGAAAACATGAACCATCTGCCAACCATATCGTTAAGGCTTTTGAACCTAGCTTTACTCCATGGTCGATAACTTCTTTATTGTGGTTGATTGCATCTAACCTAACTGATTTATCAACATGGCTTAGGGAACCAAACTTGTATGAGTTTTCACTTCCAGGTTGGTCCTGAAAAGTATTTGAATTAACTGCATCAAACTTTATATTTAATTCATCGGCAAGAGAATTGATTTTATCGTAATTCTTAGGGATATCCCAAGGAATGTGTAAACTTATTGCTCCACTAGATTGATTTAATGCATGAAGTAATCCTACGTCTCTCATTTTATCCTCCAATGTTTTAGGCTCTCCTCCCCCAGGGAATCTACCAAAACGAGTACCTCCCGTCCCTAATGCCCAGCTAGGAATAGCAATTTGAAAATTACCAACATTATTTATTAGGGTTTCCAAATCGATATTTTTATTGGATAAATTTTCACCTAAAAAACTCCAGCTTCGTTTGTGAGATTCTAAATTTAGTTGATTAAAAGCAGCTATATTTTCTTTTTTCAGCATAAATAAAGTTTATTTTTTACCTGACAAAAGCATTTGGAACTCCACCATCAACGTTTATTATATTACCCGTACTTTTATCTAAAATTGCCAAAAATGCATAAACACCGTTAGCAATATCATCAGGCAGAATGATTTTGTTTAGTATATTTCTTTTAGCATAAAATTCAGGTAAATCCTTTATTGAGATTCCATAGGCTTTTGCTCTGCCTTCAGCCCAATCCCCTTTCCAGATTTTGCTTCCAATAATCACTCCATCTGGGTTTACAGTATTAACTCTAATTTGGTCAGTCGCCAATTCTGCCGCTAATAATCTAGACATATGAATTTGAGAAGCTTTTGCCGTTCCGTAACCAACATTATTTGGCCCAGAAACAAGCCCATTTTTACTCGCTATATTTACAATATTTCCTCCTAAGTTTTGCTTTCTCATAATCTTTGCAGCTGCTCTGGACAATAAAAACTGTCCTTTTACCAAGACCTCCTGAAGTAGATTCCAATCAGCTTCAGTAGTTTCTTCCAAAGGTTTAGAAATAGCCAAACCGGCACTGTGTACAACAATATCCAAACCTCCAAATTCAATTGACGCCTTTTGAATGGCTTTTTCTATGCTTTTCGTATTTGTAACATCACATTGACATGCTATTGCTTGGTCAGGACTGTATTGTTTGATAGCCTCATCAAGATATTCCTCAGAAATATCAGTCAAGATTACATTTGCACCTTCAGCTATTAATTTGTCTGCTATTGCTCGACCAATCCCACCTCCAGAACCTGTAATTAATGCTATTTTTCTTGATAGTGGTTTTTCCTTTGGTTGCCTTTGAAGTTTAGCTTCCTCTAACAACCAATATTCAATATCAAAGGCTTCTTGACGTGGAAGTGAAGTGTAAGTAGAAATAGCCTCTGCCCCGCGCATTACATTTACCGCATTGATATAAAATTCACTTGCTACTCGAGCAGTTTGTTTATTTTTCGCAAAAGTGAACATTCCCACACCAGGATAAATTATTACAACTGGGTTTCGATCTCTTATTGCAGGACTATTAGGGTACTTGCAGCTATTGTAGTATTTCTTATAATCCTCCCGATATTGCTCAAATGATGGAGTGAGTTTTTTTATTACTTGTAGAGGTTCCGAGAGGTCCTCATCTATGCTTAGAGGTAAAATTAAAGGTTTTATTTTTGTTCTTAAAAAGTGATCTGGACATGAAGTGCCCATTGGAGCTAAGCGATTTAGATCATGGCTATTTATAAACTCAAGTACCTTTGGGTTATCTGTAAAGTGTCCAATCATACTTTGCTCAGAGGAACAAAGACCTCTTAGAATTGGGGCTAATTTAGAGGCTTGCGCATCTCTATTTTTTTTGTTAGAACTATGAATTCTTGGACCCCCAAAAACTTCACCATTCTCATTAATCTTATCCTCTATGTATTGAGATGCAACCTCAATTACTTCCAAACTATTTATATATGATTCATAGGAGGTATCTCCCCAAGTAAAAACTCCATGGCTTCCTAAAACGATCCCACGAATTCCAGGGTTTTCATTTAAACAAGTTTCTAATTGAAGTCCCAAATCAAAACCTGGTCTTTGCCACGGTACCCATCCCATGGTATCTCCCCATATTTCTTTGGTTATTTTCTGACTATCTTTGGCAGCTGCAACAGCGATTAATGCGTCAGGGTGTAAATGGTCAATATGTTTGAATGGAAGTAACCCATGTAGAGGGGTATCAATAGATGGGGCCCTACTTTCCAAATCAAAGATGCAGTGATTAAAAAGTGCTACCATCTCATCCTCATAATCCAAGCCACGATAAACTTTTTTTAAATCATGAAGTCTTTGATTGTATAGTCCTGCAATCCCGTTTCTTTTGAGCGTTCCAATATCTCCCCCGGAACCTTTAATCCACATTACCTCAACTTCCTCATTGGTAATCGGATCTTTTTCTATTGTTTTGCAGCTTGTATTTCCACCACCAAAATTGGTGATTCTCAAGTCAGCTCCTAAAATATTTGAACGATATAAAAAAAGTTCTACCTGATCATCTCCCAAAGCATCTGCCTTTTTTTTATCCCACAAATAGTTAACGTGTTTGTATGTATTTTTTTTCATTTAAAATGTAATAACAAAGTAATTTAAAGTTTTTTAAACAGAATTAGTGTAAGATATGAAATTAATAAATCAATTTTTATACCCAAAAATTGCTATCTTTTAAATGAAATTAATCCAAATGAAAAAAAAACAGACTAAGTCTGAATTTGAGCGAGAATCAATCCCACAGAGTAAATTAAAAAGTTGGAAAAGTTTTTTAGGAATGTATGCTGGAGAGCACGCTGCAGGAACAGAGTTTATGATTGGTCCCTTATTTCTAACAGTCGGTGTTAGTGCATTTGATTTGCTTGCTGGTCTACTTTTGGGTAATCTTCTTGCTGTTTTTAGTTGGCGATTTTTAACTGCTAAAATTGCAGTGAATCAGCGCTTTACACTTTACTTTAAATTGGAAAAAATATCAGGCAAGAAATTAGTTACAATCTATAATGTCTCAAATGGAATCTTATTTTGTTTTCTTGCTGGAGCGATGATAACTGTCTCCGCGACAGCAGTCGGAGTTCCTACTAACTTAGAAATGCCAAAACTAAGTGATTTAATGCCAAATAGTATAAGCTGGATTGTTATTGTAATTATTATTGGAGGGTTGACTACATGGATTGCAAGTAAAGGCTATGATATGGTTTCTAAAGCTGCCAACTGGATGTCACCAATAATTGTTTTTGCTTTTTTAGCCTGTGGGATTGAAGCATTAGTGCAATTAGAGGTGAATAATTTTTCTGATTTTATTGCTATATGGGGTCAGGGAAGCGATCCTTTTCCCGGTCAAACAAAATATACTTTTTGGCATGTATTACTCTGGTCTTGGTTTTGTAATGCAGCGATGCACATTGGTATGTCAGATCTTTCGGTATTCAGATATGCAAAATCAGCCAATACTGGTTGGACTACTGCAGCAGGAATGTATGTTGGACACTATATGGCTTGGATTTCTGCAAGCTTGCTGTACGCTAT
>CESD01093298.1_pt1 | contig 17247 bp, 15 predicted proteins | sample 531191 | NCBI WGS metagenome assembly CESD01 (sample SAMEA2622021, study PRJEB7988) | marine metagenome | biome: marine biome (ENVO:00000447); feature: deep chlorophyll maximum layer (ENVO:xxxxxxxx); material: "saline water (ENVO:00002010), including plankton (ENVO:xxxxxxxx)" | depth 188 m
CCATAATTCCTGCCATTTAAGAAAATTTCCTTTGTACTAAAATCAAATTCAGTGTTAACACTATTGTATAAAGAAAGAAAGTAATCTTTGGACCCATCTGCAGATTGATTAATATTTATGAAATCAAATTTAAAAAATAAATTTCTATTACTATCTTCTGGTACCAAAAGTATTCCAGTTAAATCCTTATTTATAAATTTATATTCAATACCTTCTTTTGTTCTAAAAGATTTATATTGAGTCTCTAATAAGCTCAAATTAGAAAGATTTGTTTCTTGAACAAACAAATCTTTTATAAAAAAATTACCTATACCTTCTTCTTGAAATACTCCTGAAGAAATTAAAGATCCTAAGTCTAATTTTTGTAGCTCTCCTACTAACAAAACCCTCTCATCTTCAATAGAAATGCTTTGCTTTTTCTTTCCAGCAATAACAAATCCTTGAGTTGTGTTATTCAAGAACTCAAATTTTCCTCTAAATAGATCCCCGTATTTAAAGCTTAACAAGGGTGGTTTTTTTAAAGGAAATGTAAAAGCTAACCTGAAATTAATTTGAGAATCTTTTGATTTTGCAAATGGTTCAGGTAAATTAATCTCAATACCTTTTAGATTGGATAAAACTTCAATTTCAGGATCAATAAAAGACTGTCCTTTAATAAAAGATGAAAAGGAAAGCTTTACTTTAAATTTTGAAGAACCACGAACATTGTTTTTGGCATTAAAAGAAGTTAAGAACTTAGTTGGCGAGAAAAAATCTTCAGAAACCAACAGAGTGCTAAACGAGTTGTTGCCTTTTGCTATTGCTTTTTTGATATCAAATTTAACTGGGATATCATTTATTCTGATCGTAGCAAAACCATCTTTAACGCCATTCGAGCTGTCATACTCTATAGACGAGTAAAGGTCAGAAAAATACAACTCTGTAGCTTTGTTGTGAAAGTTTCCTCCCTTAATTGCAGTTTTTAATATAAGGCTCGAATCTTGCCCTAAAATATCTAGCTTGGAGCTTAAAGGACTATTAAAATAAAAATTTGTATAGTGCTCTCCAGATTCTTCTTGTGTATCAAAGATTTGATTTAAACCTGATAAACTTAACAGAGTTGTTAAAGGACCTTTAACATCACCTTTGAGATCTAACGAATAGAAATTATTATCCTTAAATGTCTTAATAGTTCCTTTGACCCCAGATCCATATAAATCACCATCTAGTATCTCTCCAAGAAAAGTTGAATTATTAATATTTGCAATAAGACTTATATTTTTTATAGATGTATCATTTATAGTGATACAAGAATCTTGAAAAAGACCTTTAGACAGAAAAGATAAGCTAGAGTTATTATATTCATTGTCTAGAGGACCTCTATAAATAAAAGAAAATTCTTGCAAAGCACCACAGGTTATTGAGTTTTGTAACCAATCTTTAGTTGTCTGAATATAAGTTAAATTTGGGAACAGTTTTAATGCTTCTAAATAATTTAAATCACCGACACTGAGTTTTAATGATAAATCACCACTATCATCAATTGGACTAGGAAATAAATTTATATTGCCTTTAATAAGAGTCTGATTATAAGTTCCTTCAAAGAAGGAATTTGAAACAGATATCTTTTTATCTATTAATTCAACATCTAATACAGATCTTAGATTATTGAAACTAAGGGGGCTATCAAATAGACCATCTAAATCAATATGCACATAAGGAGTGTCGATAGTTAATCTGGATATACTTTGATCAGAATTAAAACTACCTTCAAGCCCTGAAATAGATAAATCATCTAATTTTAAAGATAATTCTTTAAAATTAGCTTTTAATAGCAACGAATCATATGGTACAAAAATAAGATTATTAATATTACCTTCTAAAATTAGATCTTTTGGTAAATTAAAAAGATGCTGCAATTTGTTAGATAATCTATTTTTTCCTAACTCTATTGTTGGAATAAAAAATACTAATTCTTCATCGGCAATTGAAGTAAATATTTCTGGAATTCTGTTTGAAGGATTGTCGTTTATAAAAGAAGAGATTCTAAAAACACTATTTCTTTGGTCCTCTAATTCAATGCTAGCATTTATTGAATCGATGAAATCAAAATTATAGTTAAGCTGAAATTTAAGATCTCCGGATAACTGCACTAATTTTAAATCAATAAGAGTAAACCAAAATTTGCTATCTAAAGTACCACCAGGACAATCTATGCATAATTGACTTACGATTTCTTTATCTAAACCAAAGTTAGAGGAGGTAAAAAAACCCTTATAATCTCGTAGGGATGAAGAGCCTGCAATGGAATGCATTCTAAGTTCTAGACGGCCTCCATTTTTATTTTGAGTTGCGAAACTTACTTGGGATGAACCAGACTCAGATGTAAATGAAGACAACTCTCCTTCTAAAGAATTTAAATAATTGCCAGAATCCTTTATCGTAAATTTATCAATTCTTAAATTTTTTATAGTAGAGAGGTAAAACCACAGATCATTGATATTCAATTGACTATCTTTTGATGAAGCATTAATAAAAAGATCTATATCTCGAGAATATAAACCATCAATTAAATCACCTTGGAAAGAAGAAAGTAGATTGAACTTGATCTTTAATTCTTTTATGTCTAATAATTGATCCCCTTCCATGCTTGTTTCAATAGATAAAGTATCAATTAGTATGCTTGGTTTATATGGATGCCAATAGCTATCAACTAAATTTAAATCCACACTAAAGTCTTGATTTAAATTCAATAAGAATTTAAGGCTCTTTTCAGATGTTAAAAGTATAGACATCAGAACTACAACGCCAATAGACAACCCAATTATTGATAAAACTATCGAAATTACCTTGTTCACTAGTATTTTAATTTTTTACCCACCTTCTTCTGTAATACCTAAGAAGTAAAAGTATAAGTGGCCAAGTTAACGAAGAAAATAATGCATATAAAAAAGAATTCTTAAGAAATGTTCTATCTGAAAGATTAGTTAAATCTTGGTTTATATTAATAAAGTCCAAAGCGAATACTTGTTTGTATAGAAAGAATAAAAAGAAAAGAATAAATGATTGCTGCCATAGAGGTGATACTCTAAATTGATAAAAGAATCTTTGGCAAACATAAGTTATTAATACAAAAAGAATTCCATGTAGACCTAACAAAGTGCCTTCAATCAAATCTACAAAGATACCAAAGGATAATGCAGCCGTTATGCCTACTCGATCCGGCAAAGCCATATTCCAATAGATCAAGGTTAATAATACAAAGGTAGGCTTAGTTGATAAGTATTCTGAGGGAAAAAGATAGCTATCAACGTATAAAGCTATAAAAAGTGTTAAAAAGATTAACAACTGATTCTTTTTATCTCTTTTCATCTGTGTAAACTAAGTAGAAGTCTTGGTTAAATGGAGATTGTACAAAAGATACTTCTACATTTAGGAATTCACTATCAGCAAGATCTTCTATTGAGGTTATTTCACCAACCAATATTCCTTCAGGGAAAAGTCCAGCTATGCCGGAAGTGTAAACCTTTTCACCTAATTCATAAGAGGCTGTCTTTTTGATATATTCAATGCTTCCAGGCCTTCCTATGCCACTACCTCTAACATTAGCATGCAATTTTGATATTTCTGTAACAACAGGAATCGATGATCTCACATCATGTAAGAGCATAATTTCTGCACTAAATAAACCTAAAGATACTATCTTTCCAATTAGTCCACTGGAACTAAGTAGAGCATCATTAATACCTAGATTACTGTTAAAGGCTACATCTACAATTAGTAAAGGTTGATATTCACTTGAGGAGATAGAGCGTTTTCTTACAAAAGAGTAATTATCTAAATTTAATCTAGCAGAGGACCATAAAGTATTTAATTCTTCATTTTCTTTAGAAACTTTATGAAGGAATTGATTAATTACTTTTAATTTTTTGTTCTCTTCTTCAGCTCTCTCTAAAGAAAGTTGTAATTGAGATCTTGTCTTTAAAGAGTCTGGAATTGAAATAATTATATCTGCTGGGATGTTGACTATTGCACCTATAGGCATAAATAAATCTTGCGCGTAACCTCTAATCTTAAAAGAAGATTCGTAAAAGATATCAGACAATATTAAAGAGACACAAACAAGCAAAGAAAGAATTACCCTAGAGGGTTTCATTGCAGGTATAGCAAATATTGCTTCACTGCTTAAATATGATACTTTATGTTCTCTTCTTCGCATTATCTAATAATACTTAGGAGAGAAGAGGAATGAAATCTTTTAAATAAATTTATTGAGTAGATAAAAGATCTATATCGTATTTATCCATAATCTCAAGTGCACTTCCTCCACCTCTTGCTACACAAGTCAAGGGATCTTCAGCTACAGTAACAGGTAGTCCAGTTTGACTAGAAATTAAAACATCTAGATCTCTTAACATAGCCCCACCTCCTGTTAAAACAATACCTCTCTCACTGATATCAGCACTTAATTCTGGTGGTGATGCTTCTAGAGCCATTCTTATTGCCTGTACTATAGATGATAAAGGTTCGAGCATTGCATCATAAGCTTGTTTACTATTCATAGTAAAAGTAATAGGTATACCTTCAGCAAGATTTCTTCCTCTGACCTCCATTTCAATCACTTCAGAGTCAGGAGAAGCAGTTCCTATTACTGTTTTAACCTTTTCTGCAGTTGCATCACCAAGTAAAACTCCTTGATTTCTTCTGACATACGAGATTATTGCCTCATCCAGCTTATCTCCACCAGTTTTTAAAGAATGCGCATAAACAACACCATTTAAAGCTAAAATAGCTATCTCGGTTGTTCCTCCACCAATATCAACAACCATAGATCCTGTTGCTTCTTCAATTGGTAAACCTGCTCCTATGGCTGCAGCCATCGGTTCTTCAATTAGTCTAGCTTCTCTTGCTCCTGCTTTTAAGACTGACTCTCTTATAGCCCTTCTCTCAACTTGAGTTGATTCACAAGGAACACAAACTAAAATTCTAGGGCTTGGACGCACAAAACTATCTTCATGAACTCGTTGAACAAAATGTTTAAGCATTTCTTCTGTAACTTGAAAGTCTGCAATAACTCCATCTTTCAAAGGCCTGATAGCACTAATATTGCCTGGAGTCCTGCCAAGCATCTTTTTAGCTTCGGCTCCAACGGCTACTACGGTTCTTTGACCTCCAGTATCTCTTATTGCTACCACTGAAGGTTCATCCAATACTACCCCTTTATCTTTGACATATACGAGAGTATTTGCCGTACCTAAGTCGATAGACAAATCATTAGAAAATATACCCCTTAAACGTTTTAACATCAAAAAATAATATAATTGGAATTACCTCAATTCCAAAATAGTCCAACACTCTAACAACAGCGATGTTTTTGAGCAAGCTACAATATGATACATTACGCACCTTTTTTTTCATAAGATATTACAATGACATATGGCTTTAAGTGACAAAGAACTAAACGAAATAGCATATTTAGCTAGAATAAACATTAATGAAGATTCATTTCCTTCTTTAAAGGGAGAGTTAGAGAAGATCTTGGATTTATTTGAAAAACTTAATTTAGCTGAAACTAGTAAAGTTGAAGCTATGTCACATCCATTAAATCTTTCTCAACCAACAAGACCTGATGAAGTAACAGAAGAGGATCAAAGAGAAAAACTTCAAGAAACAGCTCCCTCTGTAAAATCCGGACTATTCTTAGTTCCTAAAGTTATTGAAGGGGAAAACTAAAAGATGGAAATTCATGAACTGTCTCTAATAGGGCAATTAAATCAGTTAAAAGAAGGCTCTTTATCCTCTACCGAACTTACTCAACATTACTTAGATAGAATTTCTAATTTTGATGAGGGTATTAATAGTTTTATCACAGTAACTGCAGACTTAGCCCTTAAGCAAGCAAAAGAATCAGATAAAAGATACAAATCTAATAGCGCTCTACCTTTGGATGGTATCCCTATTGCTCATAAAGATATTTTTTGTACCGAAAACATCCTTACAACCTGTGGTTCAAAGATGTTATCAAATTTTAAAGCGCCCTATTCATCTACAGTAGTAAACAATTTGTCTGCAGACGGAGTTGTTATCTTAGGAAAAACTAATATGGATGAATTTGCTATGGGATCTTCAAATGAAACAAGTTACTTTGGGCCTGTAAAAAATCCTTGGAATAAGGAATATGTTCCAGGCGGCTCTTCAGGAGGATCTGCAGCCTGCGTCTCAGCTCAACTAGCTTCAGCAGCAACAGCTACAGATACAGGCGGGTCAATTAGACAGCCAGCAGCTCTCTGTGGTCTAACAGGTATAAAACCAACTTATGGAAGGGTATCGAGGTATGGAATGATTGCATTTGCTTCCAGCTTAGATCAGGGAGGTGTTTTAGCTAGATCTGCAGAAGATTCAGCCCTATTGCTTGCATCCATGTCAGGTCATGACCCTAAAGACTCCACGAGTTTAAACGAAAAAGTTCCTAACTTTTTAAAAAATATTAATTCGCCAATTAAAGGCATGAAAATAGGTTTACCTAAGGAATTTTTTGAAAGAGATCTACCAAAGCATGTTGAATCCTCAACGAAAGAAGCAATTAAAACGTTTAAAGATTTAGGAGCTGAAATTCATGAAATATCGTTACCTAATGTAGACCTATCGCTACCTGTATATTACATAATAGCTCCAGCGGAATGCTCTGCAAATTTATCAAGATACGATGGGGTAAGATATGGATATAGATGCGAAAATCCAAAAGATATAGAAGATTTATATATGAGAACTAGAGAAGAAGGATTTGGTCCGGAAGTCAAAAGAAGAATATTAATCGGAACATACACTCTATCTGCCGGATATTATGATGCCTATTACTTAAAAGCACAAAAATGTAGAAGATTGGTGGCGAATGATTTTAATGAAGCTTTTAAGTCTGTTGATGTTATCTTGTCACCAACTACACCTGACACTTCTTTTAAATCGGGAGAAAAGAGTAATGACCCTATTGAGATGTATCTACAAGATATATTTACCATACCAGCTAATCTAGCTGGCTTACCAGGTATTTCTTTCCCCTCCGGCCACCATGAAGGATTACCACTAGGAGTACAACTTGTTGGGAATTCATTGAAAGAAGCCGAATTATTACAAGCTACACACCAGTTCCAAAAAGTCACAGACTGGCATAAGAAATTGCCTGAGGTTAAATAATGACAATTTACAATAAGTCTTGGGAAGCAGTAATAGGATTAGAAATCCACGTACAACTTGCGACTAATTCGAAACTATTTTCTGGTGCTAGTACCCATTTTGGTGCCCTTCCTAATACCCAAGCATGTAATATTGATCTAGCTCTACCTGGAGTTCTTCCTGTTCTCAATGCAGAAGTTCTCAAAATGGCTGTTAAGCTTGGAAAAGCCTTAAATGCAAATATCAATACCCCAACTAGTTTTGCAAGAAAGAATTACTTTTACCCAGATTCCCCCAAAGGTTATCAAATAAGTCAAATGGATAAGCCTATAGTTGAGGATGGTTTCTTAGATATAGAGTTAGAAGATGGATCAAGTAAGAAGATAGGAATTACTAGAGCACATCTTGAAGAAGACGCAGGAAAGTCACTACATGAGGATTTTGAAGGACAATCCGGAATTGACTTAAATAGGGCAGGTACCCCTCTGATAGAAATCGTATCCGAACCAGATATCAGTTCTCCTGCTGAAGCGGTTGCTTATTTGAAATCAATTCATTCCATTATTCGATATCTAGAAATTTCTGATGGAAATATGGCAGAAGGTTCAATGAGATGTGACGCAAATGTTTCAGTAAGAAAGATAGGCTCAAAAGAATTAGGTACAAGAACAGAAACTAAGAATGTGAATTCATTTAGATTTGTTGAAAAAGCAATACAGTATGAGATAGAAAGACAAATTGATGAAATTGAAACAGGAAATACAATCACTCAGGAAACTAGACTTTATGATTCTCAACTAAATACAACGAGACCAATGAGAACTAAAGAATTTGCAAACGATTACAGATACTTTCCAGAGCCAGACTTGTTACCAGTTGTATTAGAAGATAAGTTTATTGAAGAGGTATTGAAGGAAATGCCCGAAATGCCTGACGAAAAGAAATGTAGGTTTGTAAATGAATATGATCTTAGCGAATATGACTCTTCCCTTCTTGCAGCAGATAAAGACTTAGCTGACTTCTTTGAAATAGTTAGTAAAACGTCTAAAGCAGCTAAACTTTCTGCTAACTGGGTTATGGGGGAACTTTCTGCTGAACTAAATAAGGAAAATTTAACTATTCAAGACTCAAAGATTAAAGCTAAACAGTTAGGTCAACTCATTATAAGAATAGAAGATACAACTATCTCAGGCAAGATAGCTAAAGAAGTCTTTGAAAAGATGTGGTCTACAGGCGATGAAGTAGATGCCATCATTGAAAAAGAAGGATTGCAGCAAGTTACTGATTTATCGGAAATTGAATCTATGGTCAATAAAGTAATAGATGGAAACCCGGATCAACTTAAACAATATCTTGCAGGAAAAGATAGACTATTCGGTTTCTTTGTTGGGCAAGTAATGAAAGAGTCTCAAGGTAAGGCGAACCCCGCTCAAGTCAATCAAATTTTAAAAGAGAGATTAAAAGAATAACCTATCCTGAAGATGGAGGTTAAGCATGTTTATGAAATCTTCAAGAATAGCCTTCCTATCCTTTTTCTTTGTCCTAGCACAATACTCATATAATCCGTAAAAAGATAAAATTACTAAGTCAGTTTGCCTATCTAAAACAGATTCAATTTTTCCTGGCCAACCTTTTTTTATTATTCGTTTAAAATTTTTCTTTAAATAAGTCTTCATCCTTATCCTTTCTTCTAAACATTTAGGTAAAAACGGCGTAGCTGCCCAAACCACATCGGCATAATCCGGCAAGTCTTGAACAAACAGTCTGATTATCTCTTCAAATAGGTATTTAGCATCATTTGCAGTCTTAACTTCTGAAAGTCCTTTCTCTAAAAACTGTTTTATTTTTCTATTCGATCTTGCTTGTTCATTAAAATAAATATCTTCTATGGTAAGAAAAAAAGAGGTTAATTCTTCATAGGGCATAGAGAGCTCCTCAGCAACCCTTAAAAGAGAGACGTTAGCTAAACCTTTATTGTCCTTTTTAATAGATTCAAAGGTTTTCTCTATAATTCTGACTTTATTTTGTGTCTTTTTATCCATACTAAAAAAACTTTCTATCTTGTAGTTGCAAATTAATCATATTTCTAAAGTCTCTTAACAGTTTAAGTCGCTCTATTTTTTTAATATGAACCACATGATCAACGAATCCGTAAAAGATAATTGTGATTAATTCTGTCTGCCTTTCCAGAACTTTATCATCCTTTCCGGGCCACCCTCTTTTAATTAGAGAAAGAAACTTTTTTCTAACTTTCTTTCTATTTCTTTCTCTGTACTTGATGCAGGCCGGTAAATAACAAGACATCTCTAACATTAAATCTGCATCATCACTTAAACTATCTACAAATCTTTCAAAAAATGCTTCAAAGGCATTTTTATAATCGCCAGGAGTTTTAGCTTTTTTAATTTGTTTATCCCAATACCTGTGCAGTGAGTCCCAGTCCTTTTTTTGAGCTTTAAGGAAAATATCTTCTATAGAAGAGTAGTAGGTTTGAAGGTCTTCAAGACTAACATCTAATTCATTAGCTATAGCAGAAAGATTAATTGCCTCTACTCTTTTATCTTTCTTGAGGGTATTTATTGCTCTTTTGACAGCCCTGTCTTTAAGTTTAGAGGGGAAATTAGCCACGGGACAATATCAGAAGTTAAGTTATGAACATAGACAAAGTTTCTGCCACGTAAGCTGGTTTCTCTTGCCCTTCTATTTCCATTACTACTTCAGTTTTCATTAAATAACGTCCGTCACCCTTATCATCAACTGATACAACTTTACTATGAGTTCTTACCTTAGAACCTACGTTTACTGGGTTAACAAACCTTACTTTATCTAATCCATAGTTGAAAACATGTTTCAAGTTTTCCGGTGCAAGCACGGCCTGAGCAGTTAGATGAGGTATTAAAGACAAAGAGAGAAATCCATGAGCAATTGTTGAACCAAATAAAGGGGTAGCCTTTTCAGAATCAACATGTATAAACTGATGATCTAAGGTTGCATCAGCAAACTGATCAATTCTATCTTGATCGACCTGAAACCATTCTGAAGAACCGATCTCTTTACCCACATAATCCGCTAATTTGTCTGCTGGAACTAACCCAATCATATTTTTCTCCTATTTATTGATTAAATGATTTTTATAATCTTCCCTTAAGCCTGTTTTTAAAAGTTTTCCTGTTGCAGTATGAGGCAACTCTTCTACAAAAATTATGTCATCAGGAAGCCACCATTTGGCAACTTTGTCCTCTAAGTAATTGTTTATATCATCTTTGGACGGGTCTTCGTTATTTGCTTTGACCACGAGAAGTAAAGGTCTTTCGTCCCACTTGGCATGTAAAACTCCAATAACGCAAGCTTCTGCAACGCCCGGGTGTCCTACTGCTGCATTTTCAAGATCTATAGAACTTATCCATTCTCCACCTGATTTGATAACATCTTTACTTCTATCAACAATTTCCATGTATCCTTCAGGGTGAATTTTTGCAACATCTCCAGTATCAAACCATCCATTTTCATCTTTGGCACTTTCTTCGCTCTTAAAATAAGTATCAACTATTGTTGGTCCTTTTACGAGCAATCTACCAAAAGCTACCCCATCTTGAGGTAATTCGTTGCCTTCATCATCAGCTATAGTCATATCAACACCAAAGAAAGCTTTACCTTGTCTTTGTTGCAGATCATATCTATCTTCTAGGTTCATATCATCCATTTGTTTAGTTTTGACAGTAGCGGTCCCTAAAGGACTCATTTCTGTCATTCCCCAACCGTGCATAAGAAACACGTTATGCTTTTCTTCAAATTCTTGAATCATAGCTCTTGGAGCTGCAGCTCCACCAACCAAAGCAGTATCTACACAATCTAAAGTTTGGTTTGTTTCATTCAAATATTGCAACAAGCCTAACCATACAGTTGGAACTCCCATCAATAGATCTGGTTTTTCAGAATCTATAAGTTCATAGATTGAGGCTCCATCTAAAGCAGGACCAGGAAAAACCAACTTTGCTCCAAACATAGCACCAGCATAAGGTATGCCCCATGCGTTAACATGGAACATAGGCACAACAGGAAGAATTGATGACGAACTCGAAACCTTAGCTACGTTCCCAGAACTTACTATCCATGTATGCAGAATAGTTGATCTATGAGAATATAAAACACCTTTAGGATTTCCTGTGGTGCCAGACGTATAACATAGACTTGAAGCAGTATTTTCATCAAAACTAGGCCAATCAAACTCTTCAGATTCTTGTTCTATAAGATCTTCATAACAAATAACATTTTTTAAGCTGGTATCAGGCATATTCTCTTTGTCAGTTAAAATTACGACTCCTTTGATACTGTCAAAGCTAGATTCTAGCGATTCAACTAACTCTACAAACGAAAGGTCTATAAAAAGATATTGATTTTCAGCATGATTTATAATGTAAGTTAATTGTTCAGGAAATAATCTCGGATTTACTGTATTCACGACACATCCAATACCAGAGACGCCGAAATATAATTCAAAATGTCGAAACGTGTTCCATGCCAGAGTTCCAACAGTATCGCCTTCTTTAAGACCTAAATTAACTAATGCATTCGCAAGCTTTCTTGACCTTTTAGCTGCATCTGAATAAGTATATCTATGTATAGGTCCTTCTACAGTTCTTGAAACAATCTCTGCGTCACTATGATATTTTTCAGCATGTTCAATAACTCCTGAAATAAGCAGTTGATTGTTCATCATATTTCCTAACATATCTAGTCTCCTATTCGTCTAATAATTGCTGAGAAAGCGGTTCAGAATATCTTCGCTTAACAAACTGTTCAAGCTTCTTTTTACTTTCTTTGTTAATTTGCTTTTTAAGAAGATGTAGATCTCCAAAAAATCTCCATAGATGTTGAGACCATTCTAGTTGCAAGTCACTTTTCCAATCTATACAAAGTTCTTTTTCCGATTTTTGAAGTCTTTCAATAGTCTTGATATTTAACTTATTATTTGTTCTCATGAACGGCCCTTCAAAGTATGGAAATATCTTCATAAAGGACTTCGGTATTCCATAATCTTTTAATATTTGAGAAGTACTTTTCTTCAATAGAAACCTATCTAGAATAATGCAATCAGTTATTGGCATACCAGTTGGATTCAAACCAATTGCTGAAACTGTTTTTTTTGAAAAAGATCTGCCCTTATAAGAACCAATAAAAAACTTATTTGAGCAATAATCGTTAGCATAATAATTATCCCAAATGACGACTGGGTTCTTAAAAATTTTTTTTAATGAATATATATCATTATCTTTAATGTTTCGACTCACAACCTCTCTTCCCGTCCAGAGTATAGGTATATTTTTGTTTACCTTTGAAGCTAAACTTAAAAGATATTTATTATTTAACAAATCTCCTTTAGCAAAGCTATTGCAATAAACTGTGGGGCAGAACATTAAAGAAGAATTTTTAAGGTTTTTAATCAGTGCATATACTAATTCGAGTACTTCCGCATGAGAAGAAGCCAAGTGCTGATCCTTTTTTTGATCTAAATCATCAAAAAAAATAGCAAAATGCTTAAAACCCATTTTCTTAGCTTGATTAATTTTATTTTTAAGACCTTGTAGATCCTTTTTTGACCCAACATCCATACTCATTCCTGGAGATAACGCGAATACTGGCTTTATATTGTTTTTAGCAGAAGATCTAAGGAAAGCCTTTAAATCGTCACATTGTTTCTTTGGATAAAGGTTTTGCCAATTAAGTCTGTGGAAGGGGTCTTCTTTAGGTCCATAAATATAAAAATCCATTTTTAGATTTCCCATATGATTGATCACCCTCTCTCTCTCTTCTTTAGAGAAAAGTCTTCCGTAGTAACCTTCAATGTAACCTTTTTTCATTAGGATTCAATTCTTCCAAAAGAGACCCTATCATCTCCATTCAAATCTTTAAATAGTCTTATGCTTTCATAAGAAAAATTTTTAAAAAGAGCAATCACTTCTTTAGACTGCTCAGGAGCATGCTCAACGAGAAGACAGCCACTGCCTTTGAGGTATGCTTTAGCGTGCTTAATAATATGTTTTAAATCACTTAAACCTCTTTCTTTAGCAACAAGGGCTTCGTTAGGCTCATACAAAACTCCGTCTCCAAGTAACCTAGTATCATCTTTATCAACGTAGGGTGGGTTAGAAACGATAATATCAAAAGAGTTATTCTCAAATGCACTCAACCAATCTGCATTAATTAAATGAGCATTTACTAAATTATTTTCCTTATTTTCTTTTGCAACTTTCAGAGCATCAAAAGATGAATCGGAACAATATACTTCCCAAGTAGGGCGCTCTGAAAGTAAAGATAGCCCAATAGCTCCGCTTCCCGTTCCTAAATCAAGTAACTTCAAAGGCTTCGAATTATAGAAAGATAATATTTTTTCAACTAGTAGTTCTGTTTCCGGTCTTGGTATCAACACACTTGGATTGATAATAAAGTCAAGATTCCAGAATCCCTTATTGCACAGCATATAGGCAATTGGCTCTCCTAAATTCCTTCTTTCAATAAAATTCTTAATCTTTTTTAATTGAACTTTATCTACACTAGGATTACTTCTATAGAGCTCGCTCCTCTTGATGTCTAATATATACAATACTATTAATTCAAGATCTGCTTTTGAACAGTATTTATCTAGGTTCTCTTTTGTGAGCCGATTGATAAGCTCAAGAGAATTTACAACACTCATCAACTCTTAGATTCTAAGTCTGCTAAAGCTCTAGCTTGATTTTCCTCTAACAATGAAGAAATCATTTCTTCCATATCACCATCTAAAAAGGCTGGTAAATTATGTACTGACATCTCTATCCTGTGATCAGTTATTCTGTTTTGTGGAAAATTATAGGTCCTTATTTTCTCAGATCGATCTCCAGAACCGACCATTACCTTCCTATTTTCTGCCTGTTCCGAATCTTTCTTTTGTCTTTCTGCTTCTAACAGCTTTGATTGCAGAAGAGATAATGCCTTTTCTTTGTTTTTATGCTGGGAACGGCCGTCTTGACACTCTACAACAATCCCAGTGGGGATATGAGTTAGCCTAACAGCAGAATCTGTTTTATTTACATGCTGTCCACCGGCTCCAGAAGCCCTGAATGTATCTACGCGAAGATCATTTTTATCTATATTTATTTCATCTATCTCATCCATTTCAGGAAGAACTGCAACTGAACATGCCGAAGTATGCACTCTTCCCTGAGATTCAGTTGCAGGAACTCTCTGTACTCTATGCACTCCAGCTTCAAACTTTAACTGCTTGTAAACGTCAGAGCCTTCTATTCTTGTAACTAATTCTTTATAACCACCATGATCTCCTTCTCTAATACTCACAATATCCATATTCCAGTTATTTCTTTCTGCTAATCTTGAATACATCCTAAACAAATCTCCAGCAAAAAGAGCTGCCTCATCTCCTCCCGCCCCTGCTCTAACTTCTAAAAAAACATCTTTTGAGTCGTCAGGGTCTTTAGGAAGTAGCAATCTTTTAATTTCTAGCTCTAGGTAATAAATGGAAGTTGTTAAATCTTGAATCTCAATTTCAGCCATCTCTCTTATATCTGGGTCTGCGTCCTTAATCAGCTGTCTTGCTTCATCTAAAGCAGATTCGGTTTTTTCATAATCCTTAAAGGCTTTAACAACTGGAGAAAGATCAGAGTATTCTTTTGATAATCTTATATATTTTTCTTGATCGGAGGTAATGTCTGGTTGGCTGAGAAGATTTTCTATCTCAAGATACCTTTCTGAAACCTCAGATAATTTAGATAAAATGCTTTCAATCATTGTTTGAAACCTTCAATATTCTATTTAATTATGAAAAATTATATAAAAAAGGGTTATCAATTAATTCATATTTTGATAATTAACCTTTGTCTTATAAGTTGTATTTCTACATCTGGTTCAATAAAACCATACCAAAACAACTACGTGGACATTACTAATAATTTTTCACTTGAAGGCAAGTTTAAGCTTTCAATGAAGGATAGCAAGGAAACAGGCTACTTCTTTTTAGAAAAGAAAAGAAATTTAGTGAAATTTAATATTGGTAAGAGTTACTTACTTCCTGAAAAAGAATTGCTACTAGATATTAGAGAAGATCTTGATTTAAATAAATTAATCTCAGAAACTAATCAAGATGAATTAAACCTGAAATTTTCTGTGCTTAAAGTAAGTGATTTCATTCAAATAATTATAGGGCAACAAAGCGATCTATCTGCTTATGCCGATTTAGAAGTTTTTAAAGAATTTAAAAATGAAAATGAATTTCTACCTTCTAAAATAAGCCTTAAGACTTCAAATTACGAACTCATAATCTTTAATAAAAAAATATATGAATGAAATTTTAGTTAAAGCTCCTGCTAAATTAAATTTACATCTTCAAGTGACTGCTAAAAGAAATGATGGATTTCATGATTTAAGAACCATTTTTACCTTAATTAATCTTTATGATCACTTAACCTTCGAGGTTGATGAAGAAAAAATTGAGTTAAAAGAAATAGATCCTATAAAAGATAATCTTGTCTTAAAAGCTGCTTATTTATTAAGAGAAAAATCTAATTGTAAAAAAGGGGTTAAAATTTCATTACAAAAGCATATACCTCTACAAAAAGGACTTGGAGGAGGAAGCTCAGATGCTGCTGCAACACTAGTTGCCTTAAATAAATTATGGAATTTAGGACTTACTCAAGCAGAATTACAAGATATGTCTTTAGAATTAGGTTCTGATGTACCTTTTTTTATTTTTGGTCAAGGGGCTTGGGCTGAAGGTCGAGGAGAAAAACTTTCTAAAATAGATTTTTATGAACAATGGCACTTACTTTTCATGCCTAAAACTCAGATAAGCACTAAAACAGCTTTTGAAGCGTTATCTCCAATCTTTTCTAAACCTTACACATATAAAGAATATTCATCTATTGGGGGTTTCAACAGTTTCGAAAAATGGGCTAGAAACTCTTATGAAGAAGTTGATCAAATATTCTCAAAACTAAAAAATATAGGTATACCTATGCTATCAGGGACAGGTTCTTCAATATTTGTTTCTTTTGCTTCATTAGAAGAAGCAACAGCTGCGAACCAGGAATTTCCTGATGGTGTTATAGTAAAAAGCTTAGAACGTTCACCTTTAATGCAAATAATAGAATAAAATACGCGCTTAGAAAGTTGGGGTGTGGCCAAGCGGTAAGGCAGCGGCTTTTGATGCCGCCATGCGCTGGTTCGAATCCAGCCACCCCAGCCAAAAACTATAGGGTAATATACATGATAAATTCTTCTAGAAATGGCTTAGTTCTCTTCTCAGGAAATGGTAATCCGGATTTATCTAAAGGAATAGCAGATCAACTGGGTATGAAATTAGGTAACGCTAAAGTTACTACCTTTAGTGATGGAGAAATAAGTATAAGCATCCAGGAAAATGTTAGAGGAAAAGACGTTTTCTTGATACAACCTACTTCTGCGCCTGCAGGAGATAACCTATTAGAATTAATAATTATGGTTGATGCTTTAAGAAGATCTTCAGCGGGAAGAATTACTGCTGTAATTCCTTATTATGGATATGCTCGCCAAGATCGCAGAGTTAGGTCTGAAAGAGTGCCAATTAGTGCCAAAGTTATGGCAGATATTTTAGAAAGATCAGGAATAGATAGAGTGTTAACTGTGGAGCTCCACTCTGAACAGATTCAGGGTTTCTTTGATATTCCAGTAGATAACGTTTATGGAACTAAAGTGATGAGAGATGACATACAAAAACTGAATTCAGATAAACATTTAATTGTCTCCCCTGATGTAGGGGGCGTTGTCAGATCAAGAGCTTTAGGAAAAGTATTGGGTCTAAGTGATCTTGCAATTATTGATAAAAGAAGAGACGAAGCTAATCAATCAGAAGTGATGAATGTAATTGGTGAAGTGAAAGATAAAGAATGTATCATTGTTGATGACATAGCTGATACTGCGGGCACTTTATGCAATGCAGCTGATGCTCTCAAAGCTGAAGGGGCACTTAAAGTATATGCTTACATAGTTCATCCAGTACTTTCTGGTGATGCAATTCAAAAAATTTCTAAATCAAAGCTTGATCAATTGGTTGTAACAGATACT
>CESD01016761.1_pt1 | contig 17062 bp, 15 predicted proteins | sample 531191 | NCBI WGS metagenome assembly CESD01 (sample SAMEA2622021, study PRJEB7988) | marine metagenome | biome: marine biome (ENVO:00000447); feature: deep chlorophyll maximum layer (ENVO:xxxxxxxx); material: "saline water (ENVO:00002010), including plankton (ENVO:xxxxxxxx)" | depth 188 m
GAAGCGCACCAAACGATCAATCTCAAATTATCTTAATAACTCTAAATAAAAGTATACATTTATGTACAAAAGGGTACATTAAAGTGGTGGCAAATGTGTTGGCAAATGCCCATTTTTGAGTATAAAAGTTGGTGCGGATGAAGGGAGTCGAACCCCCACGCCTTGCGGCACATGCTCCTAAGGCATGCGTGTCTACCATTTCACCACATCCGCATATATTTCTATAGGTTTTTCTTTATTTCCTCAAAATCTGGTAATACTCCAGGGTTTTCAGCTATCCATTTATAGGTTATTTCACCTGATGAATCAGCAATGAAAACAGCTCTGTTTGAAGAAACATAACCATCCATTCCAGCCAAACCATGAAACTCAACATCAAATAATTTTATACATTCTTTTTTATAGTCACTCAAAAGATCAAATGTAATGTCATTTGCTTGCGCCCATCCAGTTAATGCAAACGGTGAATCTACTGAGATTCCTACTATTTGAACATCTAAATTATTAAATTCATCTAAGTCAGACTGAAAGCTGCATAATTCTTCAGTACAACCTCCAGTAAAAGCTCCTGGAAAAAAAGCAATAACTGTTTTTTTTCCTTCATAGCTTTTTAAATTTACTGGGTTTCTATCCAAGTCAAGTAAACTTATATCAGGTATATTCAATGTGTTCTCCTTATACTAATTACAAATACTTAACTTTTAGTTTTTTTTAAGAATGTGACATGTCGTGACCGCAACACATAGGGGATTTGATTTTTCCACATCCATCTGGACATTGAGCAACTCCCACAGTGCTACCATCATCTTTAGTTAGAGTCTCATGCACAAGTTCTTTTCCACAACTTCCACATGTAAAACCCTTAACTGACATTCCACACCCTTGCTCACAAGAGTAAGTAGTCATATTTTATGCCTCCGAAAAATATTTTCACTTATAATAATAACAAAAATTCATATTTAGTTAGGATTATTGATGTTAAAAATAGGAAAATTTAAGATCAATTTGGTTAATGATTTGATAGGTGTAAAAAGAGACCCTTCAGTAGTCTATCCAGATGTATCTGATAATGATTGGAATAAATATAAATCATTTGCTCAGAATTCTGATGGAACCATTCAGTCAACTTGGAGAGGATATCTACTAGAATCTAATGATAAAAATATTCTAATTGATACTGGAATGGGACCAGGACCTTATGATCATACTGATACTGGAGGACAATTTTTATCTAATCTATCAAAATTAGGAAAACAACCAGAGGATATAGATTTTGTTTACACAACACATACTCATGGAGATCATATGGGTTGGAATATAACCTGGAACAATGGTGACCCAGTAAAAACCTTCCCAAATGCTAAATATTTAGTTTCTAAGTTTGATTTTGATTACTATTCTGAAAATCCAAATGATGATTTTAATAATCAAATCTTACCACTTAAAGACTTAGGGGGATTAGAACTTATTGAGGGTAGAACAGAAATAGTGAAAGATGTATTTTCTTTACCAACTAACGGTCATACTCCTGGTCATCAGTCATTGTTGTTGGAAACTTACAGTAAAGAAAAAATCATTCTAACAGGGGATTTATTTCATAATGAAGCTCAAATAAATGAACAATATTGGTGTCCTATTTTTGATTGGAATACTATTATGAGCACTATCTCTAGAGTAGGCTTATTAAATTCTGCATATAAAAACCAATGGATAATTTGTACAGGACATTTAGCTGATGACAAAGCTATTGGAAGAATTCAAAAAAATAAAGATGGATTCTATTGGGATCCGATTTAAGTTGAGATATTTGCTTTAGTATCAGGCCATTTAAATAATTCTTCAAATAATTTTGATATTTGTAATACTTCAAATTCTTTACCCATATCTCCTACAATTTGCAAACCTATAGGTAATTTATTATGATCAAGACCAATGGGAATAGTTGCAGCAGGATTTCCAGTTAGATTAAAATAATAAGTAAAAGGAGTAAAATCCCAAAGTTCATCGTTTACGTCAACACCTCCAACTTTCTGAGGGTGTTTATTAACTTCAAAAGCAGTTGTAGCCATCGTAGGAGTTATAAGAAAATCATAATTTTTAAAGAAATTGTTTAAATAATCTCTGTAGTATCCGATCTTGTTGTAACATTCAAAAAGTCTACTACCTGTTACTTTTTTACCGTGTTCCCAATTCCTTATAAGATAGTCAGTAGCTTGTGATTTGATTTCTGGCTTATCAATAAGTTCAGGATCACTTGCATACCCTTTGGTGCAAAAGAAATCAAAAAATATATTATATATTTCTTCAATTGATTCTGGATAAAAGTCTATTTCATCTATTTTTGAATCATATTCTTTATCGAAATTAATCATTGCATTGTTTATTGATTCTGATATATCTTTATCTAATCTTGCACCACCTATAGTCTTGCTAAACCCAATCTTGAAGTTTGTTTTTTTTGTGATCCTTGACAGATCTAATCTAGATTCATTTATAGTAATGTACTCACCCTCAGATGAATATCCTGACAATACTTCTAATAAAATTGCTGAATCTTCAACATGTCTTGTAATGGGACCTGATAATGCGTTATTAACAACGTTATATTTAACTGATCCGTTTACAATTCTAGGGATTCTTCCTTGAGTAGGTTTTATTCCATAAACTCCACAGAATGAAGCAGGAATTCTGATTGAACCTCCTCCATCACCGCCTTGGCTTATTGAAGTTATTCCAGCAGCGACTGAAGCAGCAGATCCACCTGAAGAACCTCCTGATGTATTCTTTTCATTCCATGGGTTATAGGTTGAACCAAAAACTCTATTATCTGCTGTAGCTGCTTGGCCATACTCGGGAGTATTTGTTTTACCAATAATAATTCCTTCTGACTCTTTGACTCTTCTCACCACCATAGAATCTTCTGTGGCAATTCCATCTCTTGGTAATGAACCAAATGTGCATCTAAAGTCCTTCATTGGTTCAACATCTTTTATTGGAATTGGAATTCCTGTTAATAGATTTAATTCTTCTCCAGATAAAATCTTTTTTTCGGCTTCTTTTGCTTTATTTAGAGCATATTCATCAGTAATAGTTACAAATGCATTTAATGTATTGTTTAAAGATTCAATATTTTCTAAAGTTTCTTCTATTACTTCAACTGGAGAAACTTCCTTTGAAATATATAAATCATGTATTTCTCTTATTGATTTATATCCAAAATTATTTTTACTCATTATTTTTTTTTCTATCTGCTGTATACTGTTTTTCTATAATATTACTAAAAAATTGATATAGGAGTAAAAAATGCCACATAAAGTAGTAATTACACAAAGTACAGCGGGAAGAAGTGGACCTCCTCAAACTATGTTAGATGTACTGAATGAAGCTGGATTAGATGTTGAAGTTGCAGCATGTGCGAATGAAAATGATTTAATTAACGCAGGTAAAGATGCAGACGTTATGTTAGTAGGAACTGTTCCTCATACTACGAGAAAAGTTTTAGAAAGTTTACCTAAATTGAAAATGGTTGGAAGGTCAGGTGTGGGGGTTGATTCTATTGACCTTGATGCTGCTACTGAATTGGGTATATGTGTTACTAATACACCTGGAATTAATACTTCTGAAGTTGCAGATCATGCTATGGCTATGTTGCTTACAATTACTAGGCAAGTTCCTGAACTTAATAAATATACAAAAGAAGGTGCTTGGTCTGATGATCCATCAAAATTAATGGCAGCAAGAAATAGATTGCGAAGAATTGCTGGTACAACAGTAGGTATTTATGGATTTGGAAATATAGGTAGAGCTTTTTCTAATAGAATAAAAGGTTTTGGGCCAGAAAAAATTATTGCTCATGACCCTTATATTCCTCAATCCGTAGCTGATTTATATGGTGTTAAGCTTGTTTCATTTGAAGAACTAATTACCGAAAGTGATATTATTACAGTGCATTCACCAGCAACAGCTGAAAATAACCATGCTTTCAATCTAGATGCTTTTTCCAAAATGAAAGAAAATGTTATTTTTATAAACTGTGCTCGAGGACCAATTGTTAATGAGTCTGATTTAGCTCATGCATTAAACAATAATATTATTTACTCAGCAGGTATTGATGTTACAGAAATTGAACCATTAGATGCCGAGTCACCATTGTTGAAATCAGATAATTTATTTATAACTCCTCACTATGCAGGAGGTTCAAATTTTACAGCTTCTGAAGGTTCAAGAAGATGGGCTCAAAATGCTGTTAATGTTCTATCTGGAGAAAAACTATGGGGACTTGCAAATCCTGATGTTAAAAGAGTTATAACGATCATGAGAACTAAGGGATCAAGTAAATGGGATAACGTTCCTGACCCTGTAACTGATTTTGACTTTATGTAAAAAATTGTTTTTAATGCTTTGATTTATGTTGAAAAATACTCAATTTGGGTATATCTATAATTTAAAATTATGAATTTATAGAGGAAATTATGGGAACAGATAAAGCGTTAATTGCACATTTGTACAGAAGAGCCGGCTTTGGTTCTACTCCAGAGCTTCTTGAAGAACTCTCAAAAAAAGATTATGACACTATAGTCGACGATTTAGTTGAGATAGAAAATGTTGGCGATTTGCCAGATGAAGATATATTATCACGTTACTATCCACAGCTTCAATCTACTGATAATTTCGGAATGGATAATACTAAATGGTTCTATAGAATGATCAATTCAAAGAAACCTTTACAAGAAAAGATGACTTTGTTTTGGCATCACGTATTTGCTACAGGTTGGACTAAAAGTGAACAAGGACCAACTATGATTGATCATATAGCTATGCTCAGGAAAAATTGTTTATTGAACCTTCGAGTACTATTAACTGATTTAGCTGCAGACCCAGCTATGATTTTTTGGTTAGATAACTGTGAAAATCATGGAAAAAATATTAACGAAAACTTTGGTAGGGAATTACTTGAATTATTTTCAATGGGAATAGGTAACTATTCAGAAGATGATATCAAGGAAGCATCTAGAGCTTTCACTGGTTGGACATTTGAACAACCTATTCCACTTTACCCATATGGTCATTTTAAATCTCAATTTATTTTTGACGAAAAAGATCATGATTTTGGAGAAAAAGAATTTTTAGGTAATAAAGGTGATTTTAACGGAGAAGATATTGTTGAAATTATTGTTAAAACTGAAGCATGTGCTAAATTTATTTCTAGACATTTGTATAACTTTTTTGTAGCAGATGAACCACAAATACCTGCATGGAGTATAGAACCTCCAAAAGATCAAGAAGCTATGAAAATATTAGTTTCAACATTTATGAAATCTGATGCTGATATGAAAGAAGTTATGAGAGCAATGTTCAAATCAGACTTTTTCAAAAATTCAATGTTCAAAAGAGTTAAATGCCCCGCAGAATTTATTGCAGGAGCTCTCAAATTAACTTCTGAAGTAGGGCCAAAAGATGAAAGACTTGCTGGATTACATGGTTTAAGTACAGTAATGGGTCAAACATTGTTGGACCCTCCAACAGTTGAAGGTTGGCATACTGGTAAAGAATGGATAGACGGCGGATCTCTTACAGAAAGAATCAATTATGCTGTCGGTCTTATAAGTGATATGAATAATTCAGGTTCAAAATATTTAGTAGATTCTTTAGTTAATAGTGACAATGAACTTTCATCAGAACAGTTAGTAAATGAAGTACTTAAAAATGCAGGGTATCTTGAAGTAAGTGAGCAAACTTTTGATCAATTATTAGAGATAGCATCAAAAGGACCTGCAGTAGGAAAAAATAATGATAACGAAGATGTTCGAAATAAAGTTGTACAACTATACACTTTATTAGTTTCATCTCCAGAATTTCAATTAGCATAAGGAGAGATTAAATGGTAGCAGAGAAAAAAACAAAAAAAGACCCTGTTTTAGTTGTAGTACAACTATCAGGAGGAAATGACTTTCTTAATACAGTTATTCCTTTCACTAACGGGATTTATTACGATGTTAGATCATATGTAGGACATAAAGAGGGAGAATCCCTTCCTTTTACAGATGAACTTGCTTTTCATCCCAATGCTGAACCTTTTAGAGAAATATATAACCAAGGTAAAATGGCTATTGTACAAGGAATAGGCTATGAAAATTCTTCAAGATCCCATTTTAGAGCTATGGATATTTGGCACACTTGTGAACCAAATGCTGTAGCAACTGAAGGTTGGTTAGCAAAAGTTATTAGAGAAATTGACCCTAATTCATCTAATCCATTGACTGCAGTAAGTTTTGGTAAAGGCCTTCCAAGGGCTCTTGCTGCTCCTGGGGTAATTGCCACAAGTGTAGATAATCTTGATAATTATGGTCTAATGACTTCTATTGAAGATAACACACAAAGAATGGCAAACCTTGAAGTCTTTTCAAGAATGTACACTCCAGCAGATGAATGGATGGGTGGTAGACATGAGTCAGGTGTTGTAATGAATTATTTAGCTAATACAGGATCTGGGGTACTTCAAGGTGCTGACATGTTAAAAGATGTTCCATCTAAATATAAATCATCTGTTGAATATGCAGACAATTCTATTGCTAAAGCCTTAAGAGATGTTGTTAGAGTGCATACTGCAGGATTAGGCACAAGAGTATTTTATACTCAACATGGAGGATATGATCACCATGCTCAAGAAATGCCAGCCCACGATAGACTAATGGGAGAATTGTCTCAAGCAATTAAGGATTTCATGGCTGATTTAGAAGAACATGATGCTTCTGAAGAAATTGTAGTACTTGTATTCTCAGAATTTGGAAGAAGAATGAAAGATAATGGATCAGGTACTGATCATGGTTCAGGTGGAGGAGCCTTTATAATTGGTGACAGAGTTAATGGTGGATTATATTCGGAATACCCTTCAATTGATCCAAGTGAATGGTTAAATGGAGAAGATCTAAAACATACATTTGATTATAGAGGTGTTTACGGAACTTTATTGGAACAACATTTAGGTCTTGACCCAACTGAAATAGTTTTAGGAAACTTTGAACAACTAAGTCCATTCAAATAGATAGAGGAAGTTATGACACAACAAAAGGATAAAATCAAGCAACCGCCATATGCGATTCTAAGAGGTGGTTATAAATATAAAGAAACTCTAGGAATGCGAAGAGTTACAACTTATTGTATGGACATGGTTGAATCAAAAGATGTCTTATATGTATTGATAAGAGCAGATGGTTCAGGAGGCAACATAAGAAGAATCAACTGGAAAGATGAAGACTTAGATGTTTTTGGAAACTTCAAGTGGCCAGTGCAAATGATACAAGATAGTGAAGGTAGATTATTTGTGAGTGATGAAGGAGATCATTGTATACATTCTTTAGTAGATGACGGAGAAAAGGGATATGTTCCTATAGGACAAACTGCTGAAGCTCAAGAATCGAGTACAAAAACGCAAAAAATAGGTGAATATGGATCTGGAGATGGGCAATTAGATTCTCCATCGGGTATTGCATTTGACTCAGATGAAAATATTTTAGTAGTTGATACTGGTAATAATAGAGTTCAAAAGTTTTCTAGAGATGGAAAATTTATCAAAACTATTATCTCTGGAGATGGTGAAGGTGAACTTAATATGCCTTGGGGTATAGCAGTAAATCATAAAGGAGAAATCCTTGTATCTGATTGGAGAAATAACAGAATAAATATTTATGACTCAAATGGAAAGTATATTAGTTCTTTCGGTGATATTCCTAATTCACTAGGCCAAGATTATACTCAACTTAGTGGACCTGCTGGTCTTAGTATTGATGATGATGGTGATATATACGTAGCTGATAGAGATAACGATAGAGTTGTTGTTTATGATAGAGATGGGAAATATGTAACTCTTTTCACTGGTGATGCTACTTTATCTAAAATTGGAAAAACATATATCATGTCTAGTCCAAGAGTTCTAAGACTACGAGAAATGTCTAATAGAGAAATATGGAGAAAATTAAGATCTCCAGCTACAGTAAGAACTTATGGAAACTTAATTTATATTCCAGACTTTGGTTGTCATAGAATTCAGGTATATGAAAAAGAAAGTTATCCTTTAACCAAGGATGAAATATTTGAAGAACCTAATCATCCTACACTTTATAACGTATAGGAAATAAGGTGCCAATTGTAATTGGGTTTGCAAACCATAGAAAGAATTGCTTAGAAAAAGAACTATCAAAGTTTTCATACGAATCTAAACAATTAGGTGCAAAATCTTTAGCAGTATTCGGTGATTTTACATTGAATAGAATTAAGCCAGATACGCCTTTAGATCTATTAATAATTCAAGAAACCGAAGAACAGTTTTTTAATAGAGATGAATTTTGGATAACTCATCTTAGACCTTCTGTGCATACAAGATTTTTTGTTTACACTCCAGATGAATTCAAAGCACTTTCTTCTAAAAATTATGTTATAAATAAGATAAAAAATTCTATTGAAATAATTTTTCAAGATGATGACAAAGTCCTAGGATAACATGACTGAAATTAATAAAGTTGAATCAGATAGATGGAAAAATCAATCAAAATATGATTTTGAACTAGCTAAAAAATTAATAGACACAGAATTTTCTTACTCATGCTTTATGTTTCAACAGGCTGCAGAAAAAGCAATAGTATCTTATCTTGTATTAAAAGGAACAGATAAAGTTTGGGGTTCTTCAATCTCTGATTTAGCTGAAGATTGTATAGCTATAGATCCAACCTTTGATTTCTTGAAATCATATGGACCTATACTAGATAAATATCTATATTCTACTCGTTATCCAACATTTTCATTAAGTGGATCTCCCTATGAGATTTTTACAAAAGAAGATTCTAGTAAAGCAAGAGAATTATCTGGAGATGTTATTAAATTTTGTGATGAAAAATTAAAGGATCAAGTATGATTGATAAAGTTGTTTTATTAGATAAAGCCATAACTTTAGGGCAATATTATGGAAGCTTAACTGATACAGTTGTCTATACTCAAGGTGTTGGTTTATCAGCTAGGTTAAGGCTAGAAAAATTAGGCTTTTTTACTGCTGGTAAAGATTTTGGAACAGAATTTTATAATCAGCTCATTAATTCAAGAATTAGAGATGAAGACTCAAATTGGAGAAATGATAATAGAGCTGGAATTTTATGGCTTGATGATTTGTTTGAAATAAATGGTGATGAACTACTAAATAAACCAATAATAGATCAAGCTGATAAATTTTTAGACAAAGAAAATCCTATTTTAGATCCAAACATTCAAGTGGAGGATCAATTTTTTGTTTCTGCGTTATTAGGTAGAGCTTACAAGTATACAAAAAATGAAAAATATGAAGACTTTATTTCGAATCATATATTAAATACTCCTTTGCACAGAGATGATGGAATTTATATTCATTCCAAAATAGCACCTTATACTTGGGGTAGAGGAAACGGATTTGCTACTTATGGTGCCACAGAAGCAATAAAATATCTTCCAGAAGATTCAATCAATAGAAAAAAAATAATTGAAAAACACCAATTACACATTAATTCCCTTTTGAAATTTCAGAGTAATAGTGGTGCATGGAGACAAATAATTGATGAACCTGAATCGTACGAAGAACTTACCTCAACTTGTATGATTGGATACTCAATAGCTACAGGAATAAAATTAGGATATTTATCTGATAGTTATAAGGAGCACCTAGAAAGAGCATGGAATTTTGTAGATAAGAATGTTGAAATTACAGGAGTTGTTCATGAATCATGCACAGGAACTGGATCTTTAGAAAATCTTAATGAGTATCTAATAAGAAAAAGAGAAAATGGATTTGATAACCGAGGAGGGTCTGTAGCTGCATGGTTTATGGTCTCTCTATATGAGTTGGAAAATTGATGAAAAATATTTATGACACGGTAATAGTTGGTTCTGGTTCTGCCGGATCTATACTTGCAAACAGACTTTCAAGTAACTCAAATAGAAATATTCTTTTGATTGAAGCTGGAAATGATTATAGTAATGAAGAGTCAATTCCTAAAAATATATTTTTTGGACATGGAAATCTTGATCTCCCTGCATCATATGAATCTGATCCTCACAATTGGTCTTACAGGGGAGAAAGTACAGATGGTGGCCCTGAAATAAGAATACCTAGAGGTAAAGTTATTGGAGGTTCTTCTTCTATAAATGCCCAAATATTATTAAGAGGTGTAAGAGATGATTACGATAGATGGGCAGAGTTTGGAAATGAAGAATGGACGTTTGAGAAAGTTTTACCATATTTTAAAAAGTTTGAAAAAGACTTAGATTATTCAGATGATTACCATGGTCAAGATGGTTATATAAAAGTAAAAAGAGTCCCTGAAAATGAATGGGACGATGTTCATAGAGCTTTCTATAATTCATGTATAGATTACGGATTCCCTTCATGCCCAGATCATAATAAACCAGACTCCACTGGAGTTGGTCCTTTAGCTTTTAATCAAATTGATGGTGTTAGGCAGAGTACATCACTTACTTACCTTGCAGATATAAGACATAGACCAAATCTAAATATTAAGAGTAATACATATGTAAGTAGAATTTTGTTTGATGGTACAAAGGCAATTGGATTAGAATTACAGTCTAAATCAGAACAATTTGAAATATATGCGGAACAAATAATTCTTTGTGCGGGAGCAATAGAATCACCTAAAATCTTATTAAATTCTGGTGTTGGAGATCCTGATAAGTTTATAAATCATGGAATAAAGCCAGTAATAGATTTACCAGGAGTAGGTAAAAACCTAAGAGATCATCCAATGGCTTACATAGCATGGGAACCTAAATTAGATTATCAAAATCCAACTACAAATTATTCAAGAGTCGCTATGAGTTTAAGATATACCTCTAAAAATTCAAACTTTAAAAATGACATGATAGTTTATATGAACTCAAGCACAAAAAATAATGGAAATCCAGAAGTCCCAAATGGAATAAAAGCAAACTTAACTCTGAACTTAGAAGAAAGCTCAGGAGAGATTTTTCTGAATGAGCAAGATCCCACAGATTATCCAAGACTTTTTTATAATTATTTAGATACTGAAAATGATGTTAATAGATTTATTGAAGGAATAAATATTTTAGAAGAAATTGGAAATCATAATGAATTTCAAAAATATGTAGGAGATATGATTCATCCTAATATTGATATAAGAAAAGATGATAAACTACTAAAAAAATGGTTGCATGGAAAGATGGTTACAGGGCACCATAGTAGTGGAACCTGTAAAATGGGTAACGATCCGTTAGCTGTAGTTGATCAAACAGGTTCAGTTATTGGTGCAGAAAACTTAAAGGTAGTTGATGCGTCAATTATGCCTGATTGTATTAGGGCAAATACAAATGCTACTGTAATGCTTATTGCAGAAAGAATTATAGATTTATGGGAATAGGAGATTTAAATGAGTAAGATGTCTGGTGGTGATGCACTAATTAGTTCTCTAGAAAGAGAAGGAGTTGAGGTGATTTTTGGACTCCCTGGAGTTCAAATGTACGGAGTAGTAGATGCATTAAGAAGAAATAAAAATATTAAGATGATCGTGCCTAGGCATGAACAAGCAACCTCATATATGGCCGATGGATATGCAAGAGCTAGTAGAGGAATTGGAGTTGCAATGGTTGTACCAGGTCCAGGTTTATATAATGCAGCTGCTGGTTTATCAACAGCTTACTCTTCTAATTCAAGAGTTCTAATGATAGCAGGCCAAATCCCTAGGGCAACTATTGGTAAAGATATGGGAGGGCTTCATGAAGTTAACGATCAGTTAGAGACAATAAAACCTGTAACTAAATTTCAAAAAAGATTACTTAGACCCCATGAAATTCCAGCAGGTGTTTCAGAAGCTTTTAAGCACTTAAAAAATGGAAGACCTAGACCAGTTGAAATAGAAATGCCTCCAGAAACTATGGTTGAAAGTGAAGATGTTCAGTTACTAGAAGCAGCAACACTAGAAAGAGTTAATCCAAAAGATGAAGCTATCTCTGAAGCTGTAAAACTTATTCTAAGCGCTAAAAATCCAATTATTTATGCAGGGACGGGTGTTATAAGATCTGAAGCAGAAGATGAGCTTAAAGAATTAACTGAATATTCAAATATACCAGTAGTTACAAGTGCTGCTGCAAAAGGTGTTATATCAGACGAACATCCAAATTCATATGGATCTGGTCTAAGTGGAGAAGGTCAAATTAAAGAAGTTATGGAAAAAAGTGACTTGATTTTAATTTTAGGATCTAGATTTGCTATAAGATACCCTGCTGCAGAAAATACAAAAAAGATCCAAGTTGAAATTGATGAAACCGAATTAGGGAAATTTCATAAAGATGTATTACCAGTTGTTGGTGATGCTAAGATTTCAATTAGAAAATTAATTGATAACTTAAAACAAATGGGTGGAACTAAATTAGATCCTCCTGCATCTTCAGTCAAGAAAGTAAGAGAAATTTTAGATTCAGGTTCTGAAGGGTTACAACCTCAACATGACATAATAAACTCTCTAAGAGATGGTATGCCAAGAGAAACAATATCTGTATGGGATATGACACAGATGGGTTACTATTCAAGATATGCATTCAAAACATTCAATACATCCACTTATTATGATTCAGGGTATTCTGGAAACTTGGGATGGGCTTTTCCAACTGCTATAGGAGCCAAAGTAGCAAAACCTGACACTCCGGTTATTTCTGTTTCTGGTGATGGTGGATTTATGTACAATGTTCAAGAATTATCAACAGCCGTAAAATATGGAATAAATGTTATAGGTGTGATTTTTAACGATGGATATTATGGAAACGTAAGAAGAGATCTTGAGTTAGATTGGGGAGGAGACTATGAAACAAGTTTTGTTAACCCTGATTTTGCTAAAATGGCTGAAACTTATGGAGCCAAAGGTATTAGTGTTAATGATCCCACTAAAGTTAATGAGGCTATAGAAGAAGCTATTGATGCAAAACAACCTACTTTAATTGATGTAAATATGGTTGATACCAATGAGGTTCCAAGACCATTTGCAGGAAGAGCACCTTGGACTTTACCACATGATGAATTATTAGACTAAGATCAATTTAGTATAGTTATGAAAATTTTGGGTAGCGTATAATAAATTTAATGTTTAAATTATATCTTTTCTATGAACATTAGAAATTTTTCTATTATTGCGCATATTGATCACGGAAAATCTACTTTGGCTGATAGATTTATTGAGTATACAAATACGATGTCTGATAGAAATATCAAAGATCAAGTTCTTGACACTATGGACCTTGAAAGAGAACGTGGCATTACTATCAAGGCTCAAACTATTCAGTTAAATTATCAACTAAATAATGAAAACTATATTCTAAATTTAATTGATACTCCTGGTCATGTTGATTTTACCTATGAAGTATCAAGATCTCTTGCTGCTTGCGAAGGCGCTTTACTACTTATAGACGCAACTCAAGGAGTTCAAGCGCAAACTATATCAACTGTTTATCAAGCAATGGACCAAGATTTGGTTATAATTCCAGTTATTAATAAAATCGACTCACCACTTGCTGAAACTGAGAAAATTATCAATGAAGTTACAGATATCCTAGGATTTACAGAATCAGAAATATTAAAGGTATCTGCAAAAGATGGAACTGGAGTCGATAAACTTCTAGAAATTATTGTAGAAAAAATCCCATCTCCAAATGAATCAAATTCTGAAGATGGTTTAAAAGCTTTGATATTTGATTCAATATATGATTCATTTAAGGGTGCTATAGCTTACGTTAAAATTTTTAACGGAAAAATTGAAAAGGGTCAAAAATTATATTTTTATAATTCTAAAACTGAACTTGAAGCTATAGATATAGGTTACTTAAGGCCTAATCAAGTCTCTTCTAAAATCCTTGATACAGGTTATGTAGGTTATGTAGAAACTGGTATAAAAAATCTAAAGGATATCAAAGTAGGAGATACTATTCTTGATGTAAATAACAAAACATCAGAACCATTGATTGGATATAAAGAATCATCTCCTACTGTTTATACAGGATTATATCCTGTAGATTCTGATAAATACCAAGAACTTAGAGACGCACTAGATAAACTATATTTGAATGATCCTAGTTTAGTATATGAACCAGAAACATCCGCTGCTTTAGGTTTCGGATTTAGATGTGGTTTCTTAGGAATGCTTCATATGGAAATTATCCAAGAAAGACTCGAAAGAGAATATGATCTTGAGCTAATCACTACAGCACCTAGTGTTACTCATAGCGTTTATATGAAAAATGGAGATTTAAATAAAATCCAAAACCCTTCTGAATGGCCTGAGAATCAATTTATTGATCATATAACTGAACCTTGGGTGAAAACTACAATAATTACTCCAGAAAACTATATAGGTAAAGTAACAGAGTTTCTGTCTACAAAAAGAGGTGAGTTTGGCCAAATAGACTATATTCAAACTAGTCAAAACTTAACTAATCAGAGAGTAATCATAACTCATTTCTTGCCTCTTTCTGAAATCCTAATAGATTTTTTTGATGGATTGAAATCTTGCTCGTCAGGTTATGCTTCAATGGATTATGAATTAATTGATGAAAGACAAGCAAATTTAGTTAAATTAGATATATTAGTAAATCATGAAAATGTTGATTCTTTGTCATTGATTACAGAAAAGTCTAAAGCTCCATATAAGGGCAGAGAACTTGTTAGCAAACTTAAAGAATTGATTCCTAGACAAATGTTTCAAGTTCCAGTCCAAGCGGCTATTGGAGGAAAAATCGTTGCTAGAGAAAATATTAGTGCTTTAAGAAAAAATGTTCTTGCTAAGTGTTATGGTGGAGACGTCACTAGAAAAAGAAAACTGCTTGAACAACAAGCAAAAGGTAAAAAAAGAAGAATGAAAATGATAGGTTCAGTCGAAGTTCCGCAAGAAGCTTTTATGGCTGTCTTAAAAATTGATTAATAATTTTCTAATATAAGCTTAGAATTTTTAAGGAAAAAATTCGAAGCCTTGACTAATCCTTGGGGGTTACCTGTATCAAAATGATAACCCTCTAAAATCTTTCCAGATATTTCAGATTTATTTACGCTATCACTTAATGCATCAGTTAAATTAGTTTCACCTGACTCACTGTCTATAATCTGATCAAAAATAGAATAATCTAAAATGTATCTTCCTAAAATACCTATATTAGATTTAGCATCTTTTATTTTTGGTTTCTCTTGGAGAGAATTTATTTTATATCTATCATTTTCTTCATCAAATCCAACAATACCTTTATACTCAATTTCATTTCTTTTTAATTTATTTAGCCCAATAACATTTCCGCCATATTTATCATATATAGTCTTTAATTGTTCTAAAGAGTTAGGTTTTGAAAAAATAAGATCGTCAGGAAGAATAACAGCAAATGGATTATCTCCTATTATTCTTTTAGTCAACTTAATAGCATGACCTACGCCTAGAGGTTTTTCTTGAAGCAAGAATCTAATATCTGATGAGGCAATCATCTGTTCAATATTTATATTTTCTAAATCACCATTGCTAATTGTTTTATCAACTTTTATTTCTGTAAAATAGTTTCGAATTGAATCCATTCCATCTCCAATAATAATTAATATGTTTTCTATTCCTACTGATATTGCTTCTTTAACAGCAAAATGAACCAGAGGATAGTTTCCAACTGGAAGCATTGCCTTTGGGACTGATTTTGTTACAGGTAAAAGTCTAGTACCAAGTCCAGCACATGGAATAACAGCCCAATTAAGATTACTAGTTGTCATGAATTATTGATAATAATAAAATATATCCCTCTAGTCCCCATGATAAATATAAATTGAAAAAATAGCAAAAAATATTCTAATAATATTATTGTTGGATTATTATATAAATCATGAGAATTGAAAAAATAGAGCTTAGATATCTTGAGGGTAAATTATCTGAACCTTTTGCATGGTCACAAAGATGGACTGATACAAGAAGTGTTGTAAACATAAAAGTATTTACAGATGAAGGTATTATTGGATGGGGAGAAACTTTTGGATCTCTTGACACAATTAACTCGATAGCAACTATTCTAAGTTTTGCTATAGGAGAAAATCCTTTATTTATTAATAAAATATGGAATAAAATCTATTCAGCGACTTTTCAAAGTCATGTTTTTGCTAAATCAGCTGTTTTCGGTATGAGTGCTCTTGACACTGCTTTGCACGATATATCAGGTAAATTTCTCAAAGTCCCCGTACATGAGGTTTTAGGTGGAAAAATTAGAGATTCAATTGCAGTTTATGCTACTGGACTTTACTACACAGATAATTATTCATTAGATCCATTAATCAAAGAAGCTGAAGATTTATCTAATGACGGTTATACAGGTATGAAAATGAAGATCGGTGCATTGTCTTTATTAGAAGACTCAATAAGGGTAAAAGAGGTAAAGAATACAATAGGAGATAAAATAAGATTGATGTTTGATGCTAATGAAGCGTATGACTCTTCTAACGCTTTAGAATTTTTGAAACTAGTAAAAGATGTTGACTTAGAATGGTTTGAAGAGCCTTGTGCTTCTAGAGATGATAGATCAAATAAATACGTACAAAGAAATTCTCATATTCCTATTTCTGGAGGAGAAAGTTTGCATACACGATGGGATTTTGTCCCAAGGATGACAGATAGAATTTTTGATATATTTCAACCAGACATTTGTGCTGTTGGAGGCATTTCTGAAATGTATAAGGTTGGAATTATGGCTCAATCTATGGGAGTAAAGTTCAATCCTCACTTCTGGGGTACAGGAATTTCTTTTGCAGCAGCTCTACATGCACTATCAGTCCAACCTTTATCTCAAATTTCTATGAAAAATATACCCTATGAAAATGAATCAGTTTTAGAATGTGATAGAACTCCGCATCCGGTGAGAGAAAATTTAACTAACAATGTATTTATTCATAAAAATAGCAGAATTAAAGTTCCTGATGGATATGGCCTAGGGATAGAAATTGACGAGAAAGCATTAAATGATTACACAGTTGGGAATATGATCACCATTAGTAACAAATCAGATG
>CESD01096731.1_pt1 | contig 17041 bp, 31 predicted proteins | sample 531191 | NCBI WGS metagenome assembly CESD01 (sample SAMEA2622021, study PRJEB7988) | marine metagenome | biome: marine biome (ENVO:00000447); feature: deep chlorophyll maximum layer (ENVO:xxxxxxxx); material: "saline water (ENVO:00002010), including plankton (ENVO:xxxxxxxx)" | depth 188 m
TCAACCAAAGACTTATGAAATGCGACAGACAAACGGTCAACAACTGTTTGTACTAACTCAGGGTCTTCTTTGATTAACTTTTCACTTGTGAACAATACACTGTATGGTCTGTAACCAAGACTTTCAAGCGTAATCTGTTCATTAGCAACACCTTTAGCATCAAGTCTAGCAGGTAGAAAGATAGAGTATCCCTGCTGAAACTGCTCTGGTGTTCTTGCAAACAACCCAAGGTCACCTGTCAAAGGAAACTCTTTTGCAGTAACTCCATACTTATACTTCACCCACTTCCAATATGTGATTCCCATCACAACTGCAAATGGTCTGCCTTCCAAATCATTTACAGTTTTAATACCTTGATTTGGATGAAATACGAGAGTATAAGGCACATGGTTAAGACTCACAAAAATTGCTTTAAGTCCTGCACCTTTAGCATTAGCCATCATCACACTATCTGAACCATTGAGACCAAACTCAACTTGTCCAGATGCTACGGCAGTTGTCGTATTGACTTTAGGACCACCTGCTTTAATTGTGATTTTCACATCGTCATGATACTCATTATCAAACTGGGCTTGCCAGTATCCACTCTGATTTCCTTGCGGAAACCAGTCCATGAGTAAAGTTACTTCTTTTGCATATAAAGAACCAGCCATAAGAATGACTGAAAAAAATGCTAATAATTTTTTCATTATTACTCCTATTTAACAGGGAAAGGTGATTTTACACCTTTCACAAAAAATTGCATGGTTTCTAGTTCAGGTCTCTTAATCACACCAGCAGGAATCTTACTTCCATCCTGTTGCGTTACTCCTTCTGAAAAAGGATACCATGTGTCAAGTTCATCATTAATCCAATTCATTTTAACAGTCTCGACTTTATTAACAACTTCACCGGGAACATTCTTGCCCCATGGAGAAAGACCTACACAATTCTTTTCAATACCCCAATTCCATCTCTGACCTACCTGAAGTTTTCCTTCACTATAAAGGTCAGCAATATGTTTATACAATACGTTCCAATTAAATATCATACCTGTGATATAACTGTTTGGACCGAACTGTCCCATTGGTGCATCATTACCCATACTCCATACACCATCAGTTTTCTCTGCAAGAGTGACTACAGATGGTGAATCAGTTGTGGTAAAGAGAATGTCATTACCTTGGTCTACAAGAACTTTGGCGGCATCCATATCTTTCGGTGGGTCAAACCACGAATTAATCCAAACAATCTCAACTTCGATATCAGGATTTACAGATTGAGCACCAATTGTCAATGCATTAATATTACGAATAATTTCTGGAATTGGGTGTGAACCCACAACACCAATCTTATTCGTTTTCGTCATCATACCGGCGGCAATACCTGTAAGATAACGTGCTTGAAAGGAATGACAAACATAATTATCAAGATTTGTGTCATTACCTTTGTACCCTGTGGCATGAAAGAAAAACGTTTTCTTATTCTTTTCAGCGGCCCTTACCATAGGTTCCATAAATCCAAATGATGTACCGAAAACAAGGTCATGTTTTCTTGCGAGTTTCTTAAAAACTCTCTCACTATCTGCTTCTGGAACTGATTCTACACCCTCAACTTTGTAACCGTGTTTTTCTAGAGAGTGAAAACCTTGATGATGTCTCATTGACCAACCTCCATCATTAGACGGACCTACAAGAACAAAACCAATTGAGACATCTTTTGCATAGGCAATACCTAGCATTGTCGTAGATGAAACAAGTACGACAAGAAAATATAATAATTTTTTCATTTAACTCCTTCCGAGTTAAGTAGTTGATAAATTTTCAGTTTTAGGGGTAAAACTTCCTCTGCCTAGTTCAATTTCATCATGAGTGACGAATTCTCCATGACCAATAGTGTAAGCAGAATGACCAAATTCAGCAATGTCAATACCCTGAGTTTCTTCTTCCAAAGAAAATCTGAGACCCATTGCCAATTTTATTACATACCAAACTGCAAAACTAGAAGCAAAAACAAACGCTCCAATAATTAAAATGCCATAGATTTGAGTCAACAAACTAACATCATCTTTAAAAATACCAACTGCTAACGTTCCCCAAATACCAGCAACTAAATGAACAGATAATGCACCTACCGGGTCATCAATCTTCAATTTATCCCACAAAGGAATTGCCAATACAGTTAAACCTGCTCCAATCACTCCTATAACAGTGGCTAACCACATATCAGGATAATCAGGACCTGCAGTTATTGATACTAACCCTGCTAATGCACCATTCAAAACCATAGTCAAATCAACTTTTTTATATAAAAGTTGAGTCATTATCATGGCAGTTATTGCACCAGCACAGGCGGCAATGTTTGTATTCACAAACACACTTGCAATAGCATTAACATCCGATTTTGTTGCCATTGCTAATTGACTACCTCCATTGAATCCAAACCAACCCAACCAAAGAATCATTGTTCCTAGAGTTGCGAGAGGAAGATTTGATGGTGCAATCAATTTTACTTTGCCATCATCAGTATATTTACCTGTTCTAGCACCTAACAAGATAACACCTGCAAGTGCGGCCCAACCTCCAACTGAATGAACAATTGTAGAACCTGCAAAGTCAGAAAATCCCATTTCAGAGATAAATCCTCCTCCCCATGTCCACGAACCTTGTAAAGGGTAAATAACTGCGGCAAGCACAAGAACAAATAACATAAAAGACCAAAACTTCATTCTTTCTGCTATTGCTCCTGAGATTATAGATGCGGTCGTTGCTACAAAGACTACTTGAAAAAAGAAGTCTGAAGTTCCTGCATGGTCTCCATCTGACATGGTTCCATACATGAGATAATAACCACATGCGAGGAATGCTAGACAACTAAGAGCATATAAACATACATTCTTAGTTAGGATTGCGGTCGTATTTTTCGTCCTCACCAATCCTGATTCTAACATTGCGAATCCAGCGGCCATCCAAAAGACAAGCACGCCAGAGAATAATAATAAAAAAGTATTCAAGATATATTGAATATCAGTCATACTTCTCCTTCCGAGAAAATATAAACGGTGAGTCTTCCAACTCACCGCTTCAATTAAAAATTATTATGCACTGGGTTTATTATAAATGGCCCATAATACCCAAACTGCCAGCAATCCAACGAGTCCTTCGCTTCCGAGTTGCTTCACGAGACCAACCACTGAGCCAACAACATCGATTCCTAGGAAAGGAACTGCTGACCCAAAAAGCACCTGTAGCACTACTCCAAGTGCTATAAGGGCTAATCCCATTTCTGTGATGGAACGCATCCATCCGAGAATTTGTTGTACCATATTTCTCCTTTTTTAATTAGACTGGAGCATTCCACCATTGTTCCCATGGAAAGTGAATCCATGTATCGGTAGAATCCTTCGCAATCTCGTTGACATAATATGTAGGTTCAAAATCACATTCATTGTTCCACCAAAGACTCGCAAATTTAACATCCACTGGTAAATCCAATGGAGAGTTTTTGCGAGGACCTTTAATCCAACTTTGCATTTTTGTGAATGTTTCTCCTGAATCGCAAATATCATCAACAATCAAAACCCTCTCATCAGTAGGTTTTGGTAAATAATCTTCCCATTCAGGAAAATCTCTCAATGATGATTTTACAGGTTTAAACGGTTTTTTGAACCAATGAGATAACATAACACCAGGAGTCAAACCTCCCCTGGATAAACCAACAATAACATTCGGGTCAAATTTTTCGAGAACAATGTCTCTTGCGAGTACATTTACATCCCTTCTCATTTCTTCCCAACTATACCATAATTTATTCATAACATTCCTCTATCCTGCTATTTCTTGAAGAATTATATTACTCGTACCTCTACCGTAAGCATCATTACCACCTCTTTGATTTAATTGTAATGCCGGGGAACTTCCTTTTGCATATAATTCTATTGTTAAAGATTGAGAATTAAATGCAGGAGGTGTATAGAGTGTTTGAAAACTGACATTTCTAACTCTTCCAGATGCATCAACAGATGTGCCACAATGACCATCTGAATTATTATTTGTTACATATTGTGAATTTGTTGTATCATAAAGTGCAAACATTGCTATTGTATCCGAAGAGCTACTTACACATAAATTACAACTAACAAGAATTTTACTCGTTGATAAACAATTTGATATTGTTGCAGTAAATGGTATGGAAAATGCTCCCATAGTATTATAATTTCTTGTAATATTTGCGGTTACTGCACTTTCAACAATTTGTAACATCATTCCAGCAGGAAATGCACTATAAGAAATATCAATCGAACCAGCATTTTCAGTCGCAAGAGTTGCGGTTCCCATCTTCAAAGAACTCATATTATCCTTTGTTCCTTACAAACTTCAATTGGCCTGTTAAACTGTGATTTATTTTTGTTTTTTTCTGAGGTTTCAAAATCATTTTATTAGATAATGATGGTTTTACACCATTCACATGTGAAATTGTTATATGTGGTTGTCCATCATCGATTCTTTGAATGCCTGATAAATTTACAGTAACGGCTTGTATATTATCATCAGACATCAATTCATTAGTTTTTATTTTAAATTGTTTATTTAATTTTTTTGATAAAAGTTTAGAACTTTTTTCCGATGGCATGTATGCTATTGTCACATGGTCATTTTTTACGTTAGAATGAATAGCATATTTCTTCAATTCATCTCTACTTTTAGCATCCAATGCTAAAGCAAAATAACCTTTTGCTCTGCCTTTATTATCAAATTCTATTTTTTCTTCACTTAAAATTTTATTAGAAAAAAAAGAATTTATAGTCTTCATATGCTAAAAAAAGATTTCATCTTTATTTTTGATTAAATTGTTAATCTCTTTTCTCAAGTCTTTTGCCCTCTGTCTCTCAGCATTTTCTCTTTTGAGAACCTTTGCCCGTGAAGGCTTTACATAGTGTTCGTGTCTTTTCAAGTCATTCAAAATACCTTCTTCATTCACTTTATTCTTGAATTTCTGAAGGGTTTTCATATTGTTATTAGAGCGATTAAATACTTTAATTCTCGTTTTCGACATTATATATCCATTATTAAAAGTTAAAAAATTATTTATATATTATATAAAGTTTAAAATCAATTGTCAATACTCACTATCATTACCATTATTTTTCATAGATTCAGATTCTTTATGCTCTGGGTCATCCTTATCTTTAAACCAATAATCGGTTGTTTTTGCAAGAACGGCTACATAAGCACCAACCATGATATTAATCAAATCACGGGATGCTTGAGGCAACTCAACATAAAATAATAACCACACAAGAACAAGAAAAGTTGACACAATAAACATTGTGATAATAAATCTTGCTCCAAAATTTAATCTTTTTCGTCCTTCTATTTTTTCAGACATAATTATACCTTCCACGATTCCTCACTTTCTACATTATAAGGGTAATAATTCTTGCACTCCTTGCTCAGCCAAAAATTGTCTGTTCTTCCAATGTTCATCTTGAACATCGTTCTTATTCTGTCCCCAATACCCAACTGCATATCCATTTTCACACATCCATTTATTTACATTTGTCCAACCACCAAACTCATGTCCATCTTCGTCACAATTAACCCAGAGTTCTCCTAAAATTCTACCGAATTTTCCTCGACTATCTTTTTCTGGGCATCTGACTTGAATTTCAATATCATCCCTGTCAGACATAACTGCCCAATGTACCCATGATTTAATGGCGTCTTTAGATAAAAATCCGTAAACTTTTTCGTTTTTATTTCTTGTTCTAGATTCAGGAGTGTCAATACCTAAAAGTCTAATTCTTCCACAATATCGTACATCAAAACCCAAATCAATCACCGCATCGACTGTATCACCATCTATAACTTTTTCTATTGCGGTTATGTTATAGATAAACTCACAGGGCTCATCATTTTTGTACTCAGCCATTTTCTACTTCTGGTGTTGTTTCTGAATTTTGTGTTTCAGGTTCTTGAGTTAACGCAGTAGGAACTTGGGCGGCCTCAATGTTTTTTGCACTAGCATATGCCTGATTCAAAATATCAGTATTCATATACTTTACATTTGTAGGGTCATAACCAAATCGAATTAGATAATCTTGCTTATCCGTATATGAAATCTCATCAGTTTCAACTGTTTCCTCAGACATAATATCCTTTCATGATTTATTATAATTTACCCTTACCGAAATTAGAAACGTTTATTGGTTTTCCTTTTCGGTCAGCGTTTTTATCGTGCTTTCTTTTGGCCTTGGCGGCATTGGCACGTTCTTTTTTACTCAATTGTCTTCTTTTTTTGTTAGACATACATTTAGGTTTAGGACCATCTCCTTTACCATCTCCATCAGTATCGGCTCTGGCACAATCACCAACGACTTCACCTTTTGTGTTCACTCTCTTCCATCCTCCATCAGGATGAGATTTACTAAACCAGTTTCTCAAATCTTCGTTAAACTGTAAAAATGTTTTCAAGCCGCTCTCCAGCCACCGCCTTTGGATTTATAGTATTTAGATGCCCATCCACTCGCATATGCAGAAGGCCATACTTTAAATTTCGATTTTGCTAATGATTTTGCTTTAGCCCAAAGTTTAGGATTAGTCGGTTTATTATCTTCAGAAATTACTTCTTCTTTTAAATTTATAAATTCTTTAAATTTAATCATATTCCTGCTACCTCTTCCGTATCGCAACCACAAGGATTTTGTTCAGTACATGTACATGGGTCGCATGTGCAATTTTCACATTCACAACATTTTTCGTTATCGCCCATATTTTCCTTTTTTAGGGGGCTAAATGCCCCCTTATTGTCTTATATTTATACTAATAAAAATTTAGATTTTCTTTTTGTATAATATAATTTTTCACTAATTCTGACCTGACAATATCATTTTGAGAAAAATCTATTTTTTCAAAATTTTTCATACCACTTAATATCTCCATAAAATTATGAAGACCTTGTCTTTCTCTGACATTTTTTAAATCAGATTGCTTGAAATCACCACTGAATATTATTCTACAATTATTACCTACTCTTGTCATTATAGAATCTAGTTCATGAAAAGACAAATTTTGAATTTCATCTACTAATATAATTGCATTATCAAATGTAATACCTCTTACAAATGATGTCGATAAAAATTCTACTAATCTTTTCTTTTTCAAAATCTCATATGCATCGCCTCTCATCAATAACTCATTCACAATACTTTTATAAGGCATTTCATATACTTCGATTTTTTTGTCCAAATCTCCTGGTAAGTGGCCAACCTCTCGTGTTGGCACAACACTTCTAACAATGCATAATTTGTTATATTTACTTTTATTGGTAATATGGTCTAAACCAAGATACATCGATAAAAATGTTTTGCCTGTACCTGCAGACCCATGTAATAAAAGATTTCTTCCATCGTAGAAGTTTTTTAAAGTTTTTTCCTGATTTTCTGTTTTCGGCTCTATTTCTTTGAGCTTAAAAGAATGTAATATGTTTGTGTTTGAATTTTTAAAAAGTTTTAGGTGAGATTCGAATGTGTCATTGTCAAAATTGTTAACCACTTGGTGATTTCTTTTACGTTTTTTCATTAAAAATCCAATAAATAAGGTTAAAAGTTCCGGGTTAGATTTATACTCCTTTCTTGAAAAATTACTCTAATATCCCTATTTAGGGACAAGGAACTTTTTATAATTTGGATTGATTGGTTGAAAAGATTCACCACAACCACATTGACCCGAATTACTAATAAATACGAATCCTTGTTCTACTAGATTATCATCTCTATAATCTATAGTAATTGAACCTATTACGTTTTCCATCAAATCTTTGTTCACTAAAACTTTACCGTTTTCATAAGATAAATCAGATAATTTTATTTCATCAGTAGATTCTAAAGTCCATTTCCATCCAGAACACCCTCCTGGGTCAGCATCAACTCTAATAAATTTTTCAGGTGCATCAGAAAATATTTTTTTAGCCTTTTCGGTAACTCTTATTTCCATGAACCTATTTTACCTCCGCACATATATATTTCTTTTTGACCACGAGCAAATAATTGTTTAATAACATTAAATACTTCTTTTTTATTTTGTGTTTTATGTACTACTTTATCATTTACTTTAATTGATATCATTTTTTTGTTTGTAGTCTTCAATGGCGGCTTTAATGGCATCTTCGGCAAGTACAGAACAGTGAATTTTTACAGGAGGTAAAGATAATTCTTCAACGATTTCAACATTACTCAATGATAATGCATCATCAATTGATTTATCTTTTACCCATTCTGTAGCAAGTGAAGATGCGGCAATTGCAGAACCGCATCCGAATGTCTTAAATTTTGCATCGATTATTTTTTGATTCTCATCAACTTCGATTTGCAATTTCATCACATCACCGCACTCAGGCGCTCCCACAAGACCAGTACCAACGTTATTACTAGTGGTATTAAGACTACCCACATTCCTGGGATTTTCATAATGGTCTACTACTTTCTCTGAATATGCCATTTTTGTTATTTCTTTTCTACGAACTCGTATAGTTCAGATGCTTTTTTCTTTATATCATCTATCGTATACGATTCTGGTTGAAGTTCTTTCCATAATTTCATATTGGCATCACCTTGTTGTTTTGCAAAGTCCCATGCCTGATGCATCATTGCTTCTGACCTCACATAATTATCATCGAGATAATTTTGTGCCATCTCTAATAGTTTAAATCGTAATTCAAATGGATTAGACATATCTTCTCCTCATGACAAATAAGGCATCATACCTATGTATGATACACCAAGAATTAATAAAAAAGAAAATGTACCGAATAGAAAGGTTTGCATTTTTACTCCTACATGTGTGTGTTTGTGTGTAATAGGTTGTTTCTGTTTCCAGGCACAACCTTAAAAGCCCATCAGCAATTAAGCGGCTAATGCCACTTGTGCTGAAGTATAATCGTCATTATTTGCGATTAATTTTAATGACATTTTACATCTGTCAAGATGGTCTCCTCCGCATCATCACATCCAATCGAATGCCTAAACACCCCCAATAAGGGTCACAATAATATTGCATCCAATGCAAAATATCCACCAATAATGCATGTTAGCAGAAGGACCCACATGAGAATATTACTCATATCATCCATTGTGTCTCCTTGGTGGAGGTGGGCGGAATCGAACCGCCGTCTTAAATGCTACTCTACAGTATCATCAACTACTATTATTTATATAATATCGTCTTTTTTCTTATTCGCTTGCTTACCTGTTTTTACCCACCCTCTTTTAAAAGCAATTTCTACAATTTGGTCTTTATCTCCAGGCATGTTCTCTCCTGCTTCAATAAATTTTTGAACTGCAATCTGTATGATATTATCTATTGCAATTCTGCATCTGTTATGTACAACATTGTCAATCCAATCTTGTTGAGATGCGGCGGCATATGATAATGCCATATCTTCTGTCTTTGTCAATTCAATTGTATAATTCATTTTATTATCCTACTAAAAATCCACTAAAACCACTCCAATTTTTACCATGATATCGGTGTGCCGTACCTGCATATAAACCAATAAAATCTCCTGCATTTAAATACTTGTTTAAACTAGCACCTACATGATTCCAATCATTTCCACCACCACTAAAATGAACATCTCCACTGTTTATTCTATCAGAATTACCAGAACCATTGACCCGTAGACTTATCCAGTCATTGCCGGCGGCCCCATACCAAATTGTGTAATAATTAAATTGATAAGAACCCGATATAGGAGCCGTAAACAGATATGTACTTGTGCTATAATGATTACCAATATTATGTTCTGTCGAGCCAAATGGAAAAATCTCTCCATCACTCATATCATCTGAATCGTAATTTCCATAGGCATGAAATGATGGATGACCTGGCTTGACAATAATTCCTGTCTCTGTTACACCAAATAATTTTGTAGAACCATTATAGATTGCTAATTGGTCGCTCGTTGAATTTGATACATCAGGTGATGTACCTGTTTGAGAATCAGTTATTGGTTGATTAACTACTTTAACTGTAAATGTATGATTAGGACCCGCATCTTTATATTCCCTTAAAAATGCCATTACAAATCCTGTGTAATATCTTGAATTCTTGCAATTTGTTTGTTAATAATTTCTTCACGATTAGGCCAATAAATATAATCTTTTTCTGGATTTTTCATAAGATTGTATAAAAGAGGTAAAATAAGTTTCTCAACTTTATCCATATCTTCTTTATATTTTTCTTCCAAATATTCTTTTTTGTAACTTATTTCTTTTATAGCCTCATCTATCTTTTTTTCTAAGTTCTCTAAATTTTCAGATTTAGCCTGAACTTGTTCTATTTTCTTTTCGACTTCGGTTGTTTTTGCTTTATATTCTTCATCATCTACCGCAGAAAAACCAAAATCAAAATCTGCGTATTCTTCAGGTATTTTTGCCATGTTCGTATCCGTATTTTGCAATAAAGTAGCTATCTACTATGTCTGTTATAGGATTATTTAGTTTGATATTAAATTCGTCTAATAGTTTTCTATTAGTTTCCTCAACAAATGCATCATACATTTTTTCTTTATTTGCATTACCTTTTGTTGTAGCGTATTTTTTAATAACGGTGGGAGGAATCATTTCATATTTAATTCCCCAATTATTGAGAGTATCTTTCAATATCGCCATATTCTCTGCTATATGAAACACTCTGCCAGTAGCGGCATATGCATAATCTTCAATATATGCTTTTGGTCTTTCTGGGCTAATTGCAGTGATGCAACAATTTATAGCCCAGTCAGCAAGACCATGATATCTCTGTAAATCATTATCCCATGCAGGATATATGTCTGTTTTTATGCTCCGAATCTCGGCCCATTTTTGTCGTTGTCGTTCATTACTCGCCAAACAAAAATGAGTACAAGAGCCAGAATTATAATTCCACTTATTGTTTCCATTGTATAAAGTTATTGCAGGACTTGTTAGAGAATAATCAATCCCAATTATCTTCATCGCTATCCGTTTCAAGCAATTCACCACAAAAAGGACAATAATCAGGTAATTGATTATGTTGGTAAATTATCTCATACTCTACAAAACAATAATTACACTCATAGTTTACCGTTTTCTCCGTCATCCATAACACCTTCTAATTGTTTATATTTTCCAATAATTTTATGAGTATATTTCAACCCCTCCCTATAGCACTTCATTTTCTCAGGCATTATCATATATTCTAAATCTGGTTTTGGATTTTTCTTAATATTGACAATTGCCTTTTCTATTTTTCTTATCTCGTATTCTATAATATTTTCTATTTCAGTTAATCCATGTGCAAACTTATCTGAATTATATTCATCCATGTTATCCTTTTAAAACAGAACTACTTTGATACCTCTCATATTCTTGTTTATATAGATGGGCTTTATCTCTTAGTTCTTTGATTTTTACCGCATTATATAAATGTGAAGGAGCTATTAATTCTTCACTTAATAACTCCTCGTAATGTTTCCATGTTTGATATAATTCGTCTTTTTCACTCAAATGATATTCGGTGATTACTTGTGTCATATATCAACAACCTCGCATCCTCCATCGGCGGCACAGGCTAATTCTTGTGCTCCAGCGGTAAAGTCTTGCTCTTCGTATTTAGATAACTGAGACCAATCAACATTTTTTGGCATTGCTTTCAATGCTTCTTCGTACTCTTCTTTAGTACAATCTTGATATGGTGCTTGTCTGTATGTATGTTCACTGAAAGGTAGAAATGAAATGCCACTGATACTGTCAAAGTTTTCCCAGACCCAGTTACCCACTTCCATCCACTCATGTTCTTTAACAGAAATTGTTACAGACGGCTTATGTTCACACCAATGCTTCTGATATTTCTGCCAAAGTTCAAGTTGCTCTTTTGCATCCATATCTTGTCTAAATACTGCATTTTTTGGACTCTGCATAGGAAATGAAAATACAGTTGTATGTTGAGGTTTCATCACATCTGCTTCAGCAGGAAATCCTGCATCTTTCATAAATGCACACAATGGGTCTTTATTATCTGCTCGTACCGTTCTGATATAGTATGGATTATGTCTAGCGTGAATACCTGATGCAGAATCTACTAACTGACTAACCGTTCCACTGGGTTTGACACAAGTAATGGCGGCCGATTGTGGTATATTAAGTTTTTCTGCAAATTCCTTATTTGTTTTTACGGCTTCTTCTTTCAAGTCTTCCAAAAGATTTTCAAGTTTGCCCTTCTTACCATTAGTAAGAGAATTGTCCATTATTCCTGTAAGGGAAACTCCGAGAAGTCGTTCTTCGTCACAATTTCGTTTCCAGTCTCTTGAGAGGTATTTGAAGTTTGTGAGAGTTGATTGAAATGTTCCAAGGATAGTTGCAACCCTAACTTTCTTGCGTAAAGATTCGGCAGTGTCCCGTCCTCTGACAACGACTTCTGAAAGGTTGCAAAACTCTCGACTTCTAAGAATGATTTCACTGCAGGGGTTAGTTCCAAAGTCATCTCTTGGTTCTCTTCTGATTTTTTCGTCATTGTTTAAACTTTCTACTTGTCTTCTGGCCGACATACTGTTATAGATTCCACGCTCCCCCGATTTAGAATCGTAAAGGGATAACCACTCTCGCATGAAAGTCCCAATGTCTGGCTTTTCTTTATAGTTAACCGAATTATTGGCGAGGGCTCGTTGAGGATTATTCTCCCACCACTGTCCCGACTTAGCATGTCGCATTGTTTCATCTTGGAGGTTTGACAGGCTGATAAGAGCAGAGCGACGAACCCCACCAACAACAACAATTTCTGCAATTTTACATACAATATCATGTGCTTCTACCGGTTTAAGTTTACGTCCAGCGGCATTCTGATATGTATTTATTGTGAACTTAAATAGTTCTTCCAAAGGTTCTGGACCGGAGGCTCTACCTCCGAATGTTTTGAGTGGCGTCCCTGCCGGTCTTACGTTTGACAAATCCCATCTTGGAATTTGACCTTGCCATACTAATGATAGCAATTCCTTATATGCTTTAGCCCAACCGAGTTTTGAATCTGCCACTACTATTGTTGTATCCGTCTCATGAAATTCTTCCGCTACTGGTGGCAACTTATCTACATACTCTTCTTCTACCGAGAACCCTACACCTGTACCATTCATCAAAATATAAAGTATTTCATCAAAAGACCTTGGAGCATCTACCTTAACATATGAACAATTATATCCTGCGACATTTTCTTTCTTGAGGGCTTCTCCGGCCGTCATCAAGCACCTCATACTAGGCATGACATCTAAATTAGTGACTGCCTCTCTTAAATCGGCTTCTAGCCCATTTTCTAATTTAAAACTATGTTTAGTATCTAAATGTTCTTTGAAAAAACCAACAAGTCTATCGACTGTTTCTTCCCAAGATTCTCTGCGTTTCAACGAATAATTCCATCTAGCATATCTTGATAAATGTATAAATGATTGGTACTCGGTAGGTAGCGGCATTTTAAACTCCTTATTTTAACTTTTCTAAAAATTCTTTTGATTCTCGTTCTGATAGACCATATTTTGCCATTACCCAACTTCCATTCATATTATCTTTTATGATTTCCATTTCTTTGGCAGAAAAAGTTTTTGAATTTAAAATATAGTCTTCAAAGGCTTCACAACAAATAGGAAATTTTGGTTTTACCATATCATACATGACATTTGCAAAGTCTTGTATTTCTTTTTGTGCGTGAGCGTCCATACGTAATTTGGCAAAATGAAAAAAATTGTTCAAATCTATTTTCCAAATACATTCTGTGTAATTGGATACTGGTAAAACTGTTCTTGCAAGTTCTCTTGCAATACCCTTAAATCCTTCGTAAAATCCATCGAGAGGAGTTGGGGTAGCAATTTGTCTATAACACTCTTTTGCCTGGTCAGTAATGGCGTGCATACGACCTAGAACTAACATTTTATTGTCCTCGTCTAAATCTTGACCACGCCCTTGATTATTAGAACTCGATTGCTCCTGCACATCGGCTTCGGCAGGCAAATAAAATTCATCACTCATTAATGAGTAACGACCAGAGTATTCGTTTATGTTAGCGGTTCTATGTCTAACAAGTTGTCTCATTACAAATATCGGTAGTTTCAGATGAAACTTCACTTCACACATCTCAAATGGCGATGTATGTTTATGTCTCATCAAATATCGAATTAGATTTCTCGTTTGGCTTACCTTCCGTGTACCTTCACCGTAACTAATTCTTGCGGCATTTTCAACTTCCTCGTCATTGCCCATCACTTCCAATAACTTCACAAAACCATGTTTATGTACTTGTGTCATTTCAATCATATTTTAAATTCCAACATTTTAGTTTTTGCAGTCAATCCAGAATAAACATTATTTTTCAACTCATTAATAACATCTACACCATTTAAAAACATATCATTAATATCTTTATGCTCTATGTACCTAGGCCATATGACAATCTTATGTTGTCTTTCAATAGTGGCTTCCATTTTCTTAATTGTTTCATGATTTCGTCTTTCATTATCATAAACAAAAATCAATTCTCTGTTAGTAAAATAATTTATAGCTGAAACCAAATCACCACCTGCTACTGCAATACAGTTTTCAAGAAAGAAAGAATCTATAGGTCCTTCTACCACATAAATTGGCTTGTTTTTATCAACTCGGTCAAGCCCGAAAATTTTAGGATATTCGTCACTTAGTTTAATTGTAATATATCGAAGGTCGGACTGGCCGAGAGCCCTGCCTTGCAGAGCAAACATCTCTCTAGATTTATCAAAAAACGGAATAACCAATCTCGGTTCCTCATAAAGATGTTTATATATATCATCTTCGGAAATTTGAAACTCCCCCACAAACTGTTTAAAGTTTTCCGCATAATATAAATTTTTATGATGCTCTTTTGGTATACCTCTTTGCACAACATAATCTTTACAGTAATGGTCATCATCCAGTAAATTGACTGGTTGCAATTTTTGTAAAGGTATTAGACTATCAGAAAATTTAGGTGCTTCGAATTTAAATTCAGGTTTTGCAGTATTAGCATATTTACTTGCACCACTAGTATATCTTTCCATGACATATTGCTGATGCAATGTAGGATTTATCTCTTTGATAAAATTAGACATTGACATACCAGAAGAGCAATTATGACATTTAAAAAATAAATCATTATCTTTTCGATATACATAGCCTCTTGCTTTATGCTTTTTCTTTTGCGAGTCACCGCAAATTGGACATCTAAAATTGTAAAGGTCTTCTCTCTTTCGTGCAAATCTTTCTAATTGATTTGATAATAAATTCAAATATTTTATGTCTATATAAATGCTCATTTTTTACAAGTTATTTGTAGTGTGTATCTGTCTTCTGTGCCCATATTAAATGCGGCATGTTTGGCACTGCCTTTCCACCAAACATAATCTCCTAATTTATAATTGCACCATATTTCATTCTCCACTTGAACATAATGACCGACTTTAGCATCTTCGAGATGAATAATATATCTATCAATTTCTTCGATATCTTTTATATTATGAAGTTTTGAAACGTTTCCGAAAGGGTCAGAATGCACTGGCAAAACCATACCTGGTTGCATTCTATGAATGCCAGGAAGTTTCAAACTATATTCATCAAAGATAGGTAAGTTCAAAACATCTTCAACAAAATCAGGCATCACATTTGGCAAATAATATGCATCATTGCCTATAATATTCTCATATCTTTTGTGAAAATAACAATCATATGATGGATTTTTTTGATAAGTTTCAACGAACTTAAAATTCAATTTTTTTATATCTTCAATATTCCAAGAGATATTTTTTTGATAGAAGTGTAGGATGGAATTCATAATATATTTTTAAATTGTTTGAAAACAGTATAACTTAAAAAAAGGAAGGTGTCAACTAATTTTTAACAACTTTTTCGAAATCATCTATAGCTCTCACGGCTACAACTTTACTGATTTCATCTACGGTTTTTGATATGTGTTTTACATCCGACTTGACTGATGCCATGTCTTCTTTTAATTCAATAATATTGAACAGAGCCCAACCAACAATACCAACGACTGCGGCTATACCTAATGCCATTAATTTGTCTAAGGACTCATGTCTCATATAAGTTTATCCGATGCTCTTTACGAGTGACAACATTTTTTTACCCATGTCTATAGCATCTTCTACTTTCTTAACGGCATCATTGACCTCTGCTTCGACATCAATATTACCACCAAGCCCCAATTCAGTCATAGAATATTTAGTCAATTCTATAACCTCATCCAAAGATAAATCTTCTAGTTCGGGAAGAACTTCTTCGATATTTTCTACTGCAGGAGCAATTTTTTTCAAAGGTTCTACAAAATTCTTTGCATCCCAGAAATCAAAATCACCATCTGCTAAACTAACTTTAATTGCATTTGTCATACTAAAAACAAAAGCAAGAACTTCTTTAGTTTCTTTTACACCTCTTTCAGACATTTAATTCTCCTTAAAATCCTATAAAACGCATACAATCTGCAATTTGCTCATCATTTAATTTTAAATCATATCCATATTTATAAACAGATTTAGTATCTCTTCCTTTGTTTTTTAGTTTATAAGAAATCAATAATTTAATCAATTTCTTTTCCTCGTCAGAACGTTTTTCTAATAACATATTATGCAGTATTAATTAAATTATTATTCACATCAAAAATTCTCACATTTAAATTCGCACCTTCGATATTTAAAACCTGTGCGCCAAATGTCACTGCACCATTAGATGCTATTTTCATGGAATCGGTAGAAAAAACTGTAAATTTATATTCATCATTCAGAGTATGTCCAGTATTAGACGAAAAGGCAACTACTACATTTGTAGATGTTCCGTTAGAGTATGACAATAATTGTCCTGCAACATTTGCGGTTACTCCTGGTAAAGTAACATTAGCGGTAGAATCAATAACAACATTTTGTTGTTGTACCGTGGCAAAATCGCTAACTTCAGACCAAGTGAATTTATCGGCAGGAGTAGTTGCCTCATCAATTTTAACGAAAAAATCTTTTGAGTCTATTATATATGGAGAATAAA
>CESD01099421.1_pt1 | contig 16988 bp, 17 predicted proteins | sample 531191 | NCBI WGS metagenome assembly CESD01 (sample SAMEA2622021, study PRJEB7988) | marine metagenome | biome: marine biome (ENVO:00000447); feature: deep chlorophyll maximum layer (ENVO:xxxxxxxx); material: "saline water (ENVO:00002010), including plankton (ENVO:xxxxxxxx)" | depth 188 m
ATGGGGAGCAGATCAGGTAGGCAAAGGTATAGTTTATACAAAAAAAGCATCGGACCAAGATGCCCATGAAGCAATACGTCCTACTAATCCTTCTGTAGATATGCCAAGCGGAATAGATAGTTCACAGGCTAAGTTGTATCGATTAATTTGGGCACGCTTTATTGGCAGTCAAATGATTAATTCAGAATGGTCTTCTATGAAGGTTGAAGCATTTACTGAAGGTTTTCCGAAACCTTTTGATGGCGATACTAAATGGAGGACAGCACCAGGGTGGGAATCAGCTTTTGAAAAAATAGACAAGAAACCTTTGACTTCACCTCCTAATCCTGAAATTAAAGAACATTCAATAATTAGCTTAGATAATAAGGAAAATAACCCTAATTTAATTGAAGATGAAACTAAACCTCCTGCAAGATACACACAACATGGTCTTGTAGCATTAATGAAATCAGAAGGTATAGGCCGCCCATCTACATATGCAGCAACAATAAAAAAATTATTGGATCGAAAATATTGTAGTGATGAAAAAGGTAGGCTAAAGGCAACATCAAATGGTATCATGCTCTGGGATGAGGTAAGTCCTTTCTATAAACAAGAAAATAAAAATTTATTTTCATCTGATTTTACATCTGAAATGGAATCGGATTTAGATAAAATCGAAACAGGTTCAAGAGATGCGGCCGAAGTTTGGGATACTTTCCTTAATTATTTCAGAGAATTACATGATAATGCTATAAAGAAGAAAAAAGAATTCCCTACAAAACGTCAAATACAATTTTACGAACGTTTGGCTTCTTTAGTTTCTAAAGAAAAACTTGAAGAAATATTGCAGGGAAACGATCCTCTCAAATCTAATAGTGAAAAGATGGGTGAATTTATTGATGCCTTGATGAAGGAGACAGAAGGAGTATCTCTTCCACCTACAGCTAAACAAATTTCATTCATAAAGAGTTTAATTGAAAATCTGGAAATGACAGAAACTCAAGCTTGTGAAATTGTTTCAATTAATAGTTTTGATGATTTATCAGGTGGGAAATCAGGCAGTGCAAGTACTTTAATTGGAAAATTAAAGGATATGTCTGATAGTAAACCTAGACCAACAAGCATTAAGCAGATGAATTTTGTTAAAAATTTAGTAAACAAGGCAGATTTAGATGAAGAAGCTGCATGTAGATTAGTAGAAGTATCCAAATATTCAGAATTATCAGGAGGAAGAAGTGGTACTGCAAGTAAATTAATATCTATTCTTCAAAAGAAGGCTCCAAAGAAAAAATGAGCATTGTTAATCATAAATTCTTGAAGAAAGATGATTTAGAAGACAGAAAATATCAATCGAATATTTCTAAAGCTTGTTTAGAACAATCTACTCTTGTCATTTTGCCAACAGGGATGGGAAAAACGGTAATCGCTTTGAGGATAATGTTAGAACGGTTAAATATTGGTAAAATACTTCTCATGGCCCCAACAAAACCATTAGCTCAGCAACATTTTGATTTTTTCAACAATTTTCTAAAAGCCGACGTTAGCCTATTTACTGGCGCTATTTCTCCTTCTGAACGAGAACCTCTTTGGGATAGCTCACAAGTTATTATTTCAACACCACAAGTTATTAGTAAAGATATAGAAGCAAGTAGAGCTTCATTGAAAGATTTTTCTTTAGTTATTTTTGATGAGGCTCACAGAGCTGTGGGAAATTATGCCTATGTTTCAATAGGTAAGCATTATTTGGAAAATGCTCAAAATCATCTGTCAATAGGAATGACTGCATCACCAGGAAGTTCCAAACCAGAAATTATCCGTTTGTGCAGAGATTTAGGAATAACTGCAGTAGAAAATAGAGATGAGAATGATTTAGATGTTTTAGATTACATCCAACCAATTAAAACTCGTTGGGTTAAAATTGACATGCCTGAGGAAGTAAAGGATATAGCTAGTCAATTAAGGAAATTGCAAGATTATCTTTGTGGTAAATTATACAAGGGAGGATTTCTAGATCGCCCACGTAAAGTTTCAACAACAATGATTCTTGATGCAGGTAAAAAATTACAAAGGCGTTTTGCTCAAACGAAACCATCTACACCACCTAATGTTTTTAATTTAATGACGACTCAGGCTATGGCTATGAAAACAGCTCATGCAATATTAACAGTCGAAACGCAAGGTATTCCACAGTTTTTAGATTATAGTAAGAGAATTATAGCGGATGCTAAAGGAAAGAAAGGCAATAGAGCAAATAAATGGTTAACGACTAACTCAGACTGGAAAGTAGCACATGAAATTGCTAATTCCAATAAGACAAACCATCCAAAATTATCTAGGTTAGTTGAATTGATAGAGTTGCAATTAGAAGTAGGGACTTCAAAATTCATTATTTTTTCAGAAATAAGGCATACTGCCTCTTTGATAGTTGAAAAGTTGAGCAATGTAAATGGAGCTAACCCAGTTCGTTTTGTTGGACAAGGTTCTAGAGAAGGTGATAAAGGTATGACTCAAAAGCAGCAGAAGAAAATCTTAGAACAATTTAGAAATGGAGATTACAATATTTTAGTTGCAACTTCTGTTGGAGAAGAAGGATTAGATATACCTTCTACAGATGCAGTTATTTTTTATGAACCTGTATCATCAGCAATTAGATTAATTCAAAGAAGAGGGAGAACTGGTCGAAATAGGCCTGGCGAGGTTTTTATTTTTGTCACGTTAGGAAGTAGGGATGAGGCAGCTCTCTGGAGCAGTAGAGGTAAGGAACAGCAAATGCAAGATATTTTTGCAGCAGGTAGGTTAGAAATAGATGTTCCTACAACTGAAGAATTAACTGGTTCTAATTTTCTGAATAGTAAGGATAGTGTTCAGACGACGTTTAGAAAAAATTAGTTTAAGACCTAATATTATACATACCTTTGCATTCTGGTAAATATGCGTAGAAAACCAACAGTTCCATTGAAAGAAGAAGTAAAGCATGGACATGGTTTTTTCAGAGGTGAAAAATGCCCTCTCAGCGGAGAAGAAGGCGTTTTGGTACTTTCCCCAAGACATTTGGACCAGTTTGGAAGGATGATGGCAGGAGTATTGCGTCATTTCCCGGACCGTTTTGATCTTGAGATGGATAAACAAGGTTGGGTTGAAGCTTCAGAATTTATAGAAGCAGTCAAATCCCAAAGAAGACATTTTCACTATTTGGAAACCAGACATTTGCAAGCAGTCGTTGAGACCGATCCAAAAGGTCGATACCAGTTGAATAATGGCAGATTAAGAGCAACATATGCACATACTCTTGATTTAGACTTAGATTTACCTACAGATAATAATCCAGAACATTTGTATTTTGCATGTTCGAAAGAAGATGCAGAAGAATATTTAGAGCATGGATTATACCCTGGCGATAGAAATATGGTCCATCTTTCAAGTACTAGATTAAATGCATTAGAAGCAGGCAGACATATTATTGGTAAACCAATTGTATTACTAGTTGATGTTAGATCTGCAGAAGATGATGGAAATGAAATAATGAAGGCTGGAACTACAGTTTATCTCTCCAAAGAGATATCTGGAAAGCATTTGAAACAACTTCCTGACAGTACTTAATTTAACGTGGAACAAAAAGAGATATCTCGCCAAGAAATTTCAAGAGTTTTGATTAGTGTTAGTGATAAATCTGGAATTGAAGATTTATCAAAGGCTTTATCCGACAAAGGTATTGAAATTATCTCAACTGGGGGAACTTCACGAGCAATATCAGATGCTGGTGTTGTAGTTCGTCCTGTTGAGGAGGTTACTAATTTTCCAGAAATGATGGGCGGACGTGTAAAAACTTTACATCCTTTAATCTTCGGTGGAATATTGGGTAGAGAATCAGATCAAGAACAGATGCTCGATCACAATATTGACAAAATAGATATGGTAATTTGCAATCTTTATCCATTCAAAGATGCAGCTAATAAAGGAGTAGATTTGAATTCATTAATTGAAGAAATTGATATTGGCGGTCCTAGTTTATTGAGGGCAGCTTCAAAGAATCATTCTCGTGTGTCAGTTGTAACGGATCCGGCAGATTATGACTGGATTAAAGATGAAATTTCAAAAGGCGGATTAACACTTGAGCAAAGGCAACAATTAGCTTTGAAATCATTTAGGCATACTGCAGAATATGATTCAATTATACAATCAGTTCTTGGACAAAGATTCGGGGAAGAAAATCTTCCTTCTTCATTACATTTAACAGGTATTGGTAGTCCCGCTTTAAGATATGGAGAAAATCCACATCAATCATCAGTTTTTTATTCAGATTTATTACATTCAGCTCCATCAGTAGCTAGTTCTGCACAAATACAAGGCAAGCAATTAAGTTACAACAATCTTTTAGATTTTGATGCAGCTTTAGCAATTGTAATGGAGTTTGATGATCCCACTGCAGTTATTGTTAAACACAATAATCCATGTGGCGTTGCTAGTTCAACAAGTTTATTAGAAGCCTTCAATGATGCAATGAAAACAGATCCGCAGAGCGCATTTGGAGGAATAATATCGTTTAATCGTGAAGTAGATGCTTCATTGGCTGAAGAGATTATCTCTTCATTTAAAGAAGGAATAATAGCACCTTCATATTCGGAGAAAGCTTTGGAGATTTTTTCCTCAAAAAAGAATTTAAGAATTTTGGAATCAGGTACTTTGGAAGATTATTACAGAAGTCCATCTTTACGTTCTCTTGATGGTGGGTGGTTATTGCAAGAAGCAGATGAAGTATGCATTTCTATTTCAGAGTGTAAAGTAGTTTCTAAAAGAAAACCTACAAACGAAGAATTAGAAGGTTTAGATTTTGGTTGGAAAGTAGTCAAACACGTGAAGAGTAATGCAATCTTATTTGCAGACAAAAAAAGAACAGTTGGAATAGGTGCGGGTCAGATGTCTAGAATAGATTCAGTAAAAATAGCTACGTTCAAATCTATTCCAGATCCAAAAGGCACAGTTATGGCCTCAGATGCATTTTTTCCGTTTAGAGATGGAATTGATGAAGCAGCTAAAGTAGGTGTAACTGCAGTAATACAGCCGGGAGGCTCAGTTAGAGATCAAGAAGTAATTGATGCGGCAGATGAGCATAATATAGCGATGCTTTTCACAGGCATGAGGCACTTTAAACATTAAATGGAAGAACTCTGGTTGTATTGTGATATTTGCAATGAAGAAAATGATCATCAAGTCCTTAAGAGCCGGACATCTACAAAGAGAGGTTTTAGTTTTCAGGGCGTTGTGAAATGCCTAGAATGTAATACTACTAGTTCAAAAGAGGTGAATGAAGAACCACCTATCTCATTAAAATTAAGAATATCTATAGATGATGAAACAATTAATGATATTTTAACAGTGGACAAAGGGATATTACTAGAAGTAGGTGAAACAAGACCACATCCAAATGGTTTAATTTTGGTTACAGGCCTTGAACTCCCTAATAAGCGTTTGAATCAAGTTTATTCACAAGAAAATCCTATTGTTTGGGCAAAAAAAGCTACGCATTCAAAAATTCGTTTTGCAGTACATGACAGTGAGGAAACTCATTCTTACAAAGAAGAGTTTGAGATAGGTGTTGAATTTAATAAAGGTATGAAAATTAAATTAGAGGATAATGTGGCAAGAATTATTGGATTAACTTTACATGGAGGTAAATCTGTAAATAATGCATTTGCTTTTGAAATAGCAAGAGTAACTTGCAGATATGTCAAAGAAGAGTCACGTTTTAAATCTAGATATAAGGATGGAAGGAAAGCGTAATGTCTAAATCAGACAATGATTCTTCTGAAGTGGAAGATAATGAAATTCAATTTGAACAAGTAGATGAAGAAGTCTTTGAAATGGAAGATGAGACTCTAGTATTCGAGCAGTCAAGTGAAGAAAAAAATCAAGAAGAAGAGGCTAATAAAATACCAAAAATAAAAGAGAAATCAGTTTTTGTTTCTCAACGCGAAATAATATCTATTATATTTTCTAAAAAAACACTTTATCATGTTTTAGTGCTTTTTATTCTCTTAACTTTTTTTGGAATAATTAGTTATACTAAATCAGATATTGCCTCATCCTTAATTCTAATTCTGGGTTATGGTGGTTCTTTAGGATATTTTGTTACAGCAGCCCTCAATAGGTTTGAAGAAGTCAAAAATTTATCTCGTAGCCAATCATTTACTAGCTTGATTCTTCCATTATCTCTTTCACTAGTTTTTTCTAGCTTTATTTGGGCTACTTTGAACAATGAAACATATGGAGATAATATGGAGAGATTTCTGACTTGGGGTTACATTTTGATCTTTATTTTATGGCAATTTGCACAGGCATGGTGGATGCGAGTTCCATTCAAGGAAATTGCACTAAGACAAATGTCTAAATCTCCAGAAAATGAAATTACAAAGAAAGGTATTATTCTTAATATATTGTCCCCTTTAATTTGGATGGGTTTTGGAAGTTTATGCTTTTATTTTGTTTCTACTAAAATATCCAATTTTCAAGATAATTTTGATTCATTATTTATTTTTTTCTGGATTCTACTTATGTCTTTGATGGGCAGTATTACATTTTATTTTCTGAAAAATATGCATAAAGAATTTTTGTATGATTCTAAAGTGGCATCTTTCTCAGGATATTTTGCATTAGGTTATTGGGGTTTTTTATCTTACCATGCAGGAATATTTCTTTATTCAATGTATAATGAACCAAGTTTTCTTTATGATTTAGTATTTATGATTATAACCATTATGCTAGTAATTTATTCATTATCAGCTAATGTTTTGAGGGGTGAGGCTCGACGAGCACACTTAAGCCCTACAAATCATTACATAGGTAAAGCAACAGGTTTGATGAGTAGGCATAATGTGATATTTTATTCACTTTCTTTTACTATTGCTTACGGCGCAAGTAATTTCTTTCTTGCTACAGCAGATACTTCACTTATTGGAGGCATCAAAGGTGTTTCACGTATAGCGCATATGATTGTTTTGATTAGTGGTATTTTAGTCCTTCTAATAGTTAATTATAATCTACTTACTGGTCGAGGATTAATCTCAGAAGGTTTTGTAGAATCAATTCGTTCCCCAAAGCATAATTAATATCCTTTCCATAGTAGATTAATGAATTGGTTAGGATTATTGTCATTTAAAGCAGCTAGAGATCCTGAATTAGCTCCGCATGCTTATTTGATGTATTTACTTTTATGGACAATAATTGTAGGTTTGTTTGTTTTATTTTTATTTCCTTTATTAGGTAAAACGATAGGTTTTGTTATAATTGCAGTTTTAATTTTTGTTTTTGTTTATCAAGTATGGTATTTTCATAATAATGATTTATTTGCAGATTAAGAATATTTTATTTCGTTTTTATTTCCAAAACCTTTTGTATTATCAATAAATCTTGTCCATTCAATTTTCAATTTATACAATTTGACTTTTTTCATTGCTTCTTTTAATGTGTTACTCTTTGAAATATAATCGAATTCATTTAGATATTCTTCCCAATAGTTATCTTTAGCAATTTCAATATTTCCTTTAATTTGAATTCCTTTTATTTTTTCCCAATCTAAATTATTTTTTTGAATTGTAGCAGCACAGTTTGCATTATATTCCAAATTTTTTATATGATCCGATTTAGGATTACTCACAAAAATTAAAGCTTTGCAATCATCTACAGGAACATAGAAGAGGGCCGCTGCAAAAACTTCATGATTTCTCTCTGTAGCTAAAGTTAAAGTATTGTGATTTTGTATAAATTTCTTAATGTTCTCCATTATTAGCCTTAATTAGGCTTAAGTTTATAATACACTCCGTGTGGCGCCTCATCCCTGTAAGAGGTTTACTTACATGACAACACACTTCGACGTTCCAGGTGAACACTTGGTAAATGCACTTGCTGAGACGTTAAAGAGCGAGGACGCTATACAACCTCCAGAGTGGTCTGGATTTGCGAAAACAGCAGTTCACAAAGAAAAATCACCATTACAAGCAGATTGGTGGTATTTCAGAACAGCTTCAGTCATGAGAAAAGTGGGAGTTAAAGGGCCAATAGGTACAGAGCGTTTATCGAGACATTATTCAGGTACAAGAGATAGAGGAGCTAAACCTAACAGAAGTGAAAATGGTAGTAGAAAAGTAATTAGGTTAATTATGCAGCAACTTGAGATAGCTGGCTTGCTTGAGAAAGCAAAAAAAGGCGGTAGGAGTTTAACTCCTAAAGGTCAGTCTTTGCTAGACAACACAGCTTTTAATGTTAAAAGAGTATTACAAAAGGAGATTACTTCATTAAGTAAATATTGATTAAATGTCCAGTAGAAAAGTTTTCGGTAAAAAATTAAGATTAAATAAATTAGTTAAGCGTAATAGGCGCGTTCCTGCATGGGTTATCCAAAGAACAAATAGACGTTTCACCAACCATCCAAAGCGTCATTTTTGGAGAAGAGGAAAGTTACATAGGTGATTTAGATGGCTGATGACGAATTGATTCAAGAAAGATTGTATACTATTCCTCTACGTAAATTACACAAGGTAACAAGGACCCGTAGAGCTCCAGTTGCTATGAGGATGGTAGAAGATTTTATTGTAAGGCATATGAAGCCTGAAAGAGAAGGAGAAGTTCTCAGAACTTCAATAGAAGCCCGTAGTGGAAGTGGAGAGGAAAAACAATTATTCATAGATCCTCCAGTGAATCAATATATTTGGTCAAGAGGTATTGAAAAGCCACCTTCCAAAGTTCGAGTAAGAGCTTTAAAATTTGAAGATGGCAGTGTTATAGTCCATTTAGCAGAATAAGGAATGGCTTTAGTTCAGAAGGATCTTTTCAATAGTCCTTATGCTGGTGTTTTTTGCTCTACAAATGATAATCTTACTCTAGTTCCTCCCGGAATTCCATCAGATGATATGGAAGCTATTTCAGAAGCACTAGGTACTAAATTAGAAGTTATAACCTTAGGAGGAAGTAGAGTTTTAGGAACCTTAATTGCTATGAATAACAATGGCATTTTAGTTTCTAATATTGTTACAGATTTAGAATTACAGAAATTTGAAAAAATATCTAATATACACAAAATAGAATTTGGAGTTCTTCCAGATCGTTCAAATGCTATTGGAAATAATTTCCTTGTAAATGACAAGGGAGGTTTTTCTAATGAAAGATTAGGTAAAAGAGCTAAGGATAAAGCAGAAGAGATATTAAAAGTAAAATTAGTTTCACAGTCCATCAACGATATGGATACATTAGGAATGATTGGATGTATAACTAATAAAGGAGGATTATGCCATCCAGAAATATCATTCTCTGAAAAAGCAGAAATGGAAAAAGTTTTTGATATTAAATTAATGGAAGGTACGGTTAATTTTGGCCTTCCTTTAGTTGGTGCAGGAATTGTAGCAAATTCTAATGGTGCAGTATGTGGAAGACAAAGTACTGGGGTAGAATTGGGCCGTATGGAAGAAGCGCTTAGCCTTTTTTAATAGTAGAAAATAAATGACATATTGCTCCGATCTCAGAATCTAAAGTGAGTCTTATTTTTTTATCAGTTATATCTAAGTGGCCGTATGCTTCTTCCTTAATTTTCTTTAAAATTTTATTAGTTCTTTGATTTATGCCAAAAATTAAGGCAATTGTTTTTTCTTCAGATAATTTTACTACTTCATTTAATTTCATTTGTTTTGATTTTGTGGGTTGGCTTGTGCATATTATTTTTTCACCTATATTTTGAGGTAATTGCAGTTTCGTGATTTTTACTTTTCCATCCTTACAAAGTTTAATTAAATTTTTACCACCTTTACCGATAGAAGTAGAGAGAGCCATATTATTGGCAAAATCAAGCAGGGTTTCTTTTATTCCAAAATCAGCTAGCAATAAGTGAAAATTATAAGCTAAACAAACAGGTGCAACTCTTGCGATTAATCTTCTATTTTCTTCATCTATTTCAGAGTTTTTTTTTGGGTTAATTAGAACTAAGTTTATTGGCGGAGTCACTAATAGGCTAGGGGAGTCCCTTTTAAGGGGGTACATTCATGCGCTTTAGTAATAATTTGGTGAAAAACATTGACAGAGGAAAATACAGATACTATACTGCCAATTAGCTTAGAGAAAGAGATGCGTAAATCCTATTTGGATTATGCGATGTCAGTAATAGTAGGTAGGGCACTTCCAGATGCTCGAGATGGATTGAAGCCAGTTCATCGTAGAGTACTTTATGCAATGAAAGAGATGGGGTCAGGCCCCCGTTCACCTTACAAAAAATCAGCGCGCATTGTAGGCGATACTATGGGTAAGTATCATCCGCATGGGGATCAAGCAATATATGATACATTAGTACGCATGGCTCAAAGTTTTTCTCTTAGATATCCGTTAGTAGATGGCCAAGGCAATTTCGGTTCAATTGATGGAGATAAGGCTGCAGCAATGCGTTATACAGAATCACGATTGGCTACAATCTCAGACACAGTGTTATCAGATATTGATGAAGAAACAGTAGATTATATGGACAATTATGATGGGTCTTTACAGGAACCTTCAGTTCTTCCAGGTCTTCTTCCAGGCTTATTGGTTAATGGTTCTTCAGGTATTGCAGTGGGAATGGCCACAAACATGGCGCCACATAATTTATCTGAAATTATAGAGTCTCTTATTTTGTTAATAGATAATCCTTCAGCAGCACTTTCAGATATCATGAACATTATGCCAGGTCCAGATTTTCCAACAGGCGGAATTATTATGGGCCGTAAAGGTATTTTTGATGCGTTTTCTAAAGGTCAAGGTTCAATAAAAATAAGAGGTAAAATTGTTCATGAATCAACACCAAAGGATGAATTTTTGGTAGTTACTGAAATTCCTTTTATGGTACAGAAAAACAGACTTTTAGAGGAAGTTTCAAAATTAGTTCGTGATAAAAAAGTAGAAGGTATTCGTGACATTCGTGATGAATCAGACCAAAAAGGCATGAGAGTTGTGTTTGAACTTAAGCGTGATGCAGCTCCAATGATTGTTGAAAATCAATTGTACAAACATTCAGCACTTGAAAATACTTTTTCAATAAATAATGTGGCTTTAGTCAAAGGTCAGCCACGAAGGATGAATTTGATAGATTTATTAAATGTATATTTATCACACAGAAAAGAAATAATAACGCGTAGAACTGAATTTAGATTAAAGAAAGCACAGGAAAGAGCTCATATTGTTGAGGGTCTTTTATTGGCAATTTCTCAAATGGATAAGGTAATTGCATTTATTAGAGATGCAGCAGGAAGAGATGCAGTTATAGAAGGTCTTCAAGCCAATTTCAAATTAAGCAAAATTCAAGCAAAGTCAATAGCAGATATGCGACTTTATCAGCTATCACGACAGGACGCTGAGGAAAGAAAGAATGAATTGGAAGAGTTAAAGTCTAAAATGGCAGAATTATCTGAAATTCTGTCAGATTCTTCTAAAGTAATGTCTATAATTAAAGAGGAATTAGAAGGTCTTAATGAAAAATATGGAGATGAAAGACGAACCCTCATTTCCGATTTTGATGGCGATTTGAACACAGAAGATTTGATTCCAAGATCTCAAGTTGTAGTTATGAGGACTCAGGAAGGTTACATCAAGCGTGTTGATTTAGATGAATATCAAGCCCAAAACAGAGGCGGAAAAGGCCGAATTGGAATTAAAGCTAAGGAAGGTGATTTTCCAGTTGAATTATACTCTATGGGTTCACATGATCATTTACTTTTCTTTACTACTGCAGGAAGCATGTATTTCCTTAAGGCCTGGCAAATACCTGATGTTTCTCGTTATTCTAAAGGAACTCCTTTAGTTCAGTTACTTCAAAAATTAGATGAAGGACGTAAGGAGAAAGATGAACAAGTTCTTTGTATGTTGCCAGTATCAAATATGACTGGAGATGGGCATTATTTCCTATTTTCAACGAAGAAAGGAATAATAAAGAAAACAAGATTAGAAGAATATTCATCAAGGATACAAAGAGCATGGGCTAGAGATCAAGGATTTAGGGCAATCACGCTTAAGGAAAACGATGAATTAATTGGTGTTGCCATTTCTGAAGGTGAGAGTCAGGTTATGCTTGCAACAAAGCAAGGTATGGCTAATCGTTTTTCAGAAGGTGAAGTTAGAATTGTTGGACGCAATGGACAGGGCGTAATTGGTATGCGTCTAAAGGAAGATGATGAAGTAATTAGTATGTGTCTAGTAACAGATGAAGAACTTCTTTTAACAATTACAGAGAAAGGATATGGCAAGAGAGCTAATGCAGGAAATTATAGATTAACTAAGAGAGGAGCTAAAGGAGTTAAGAACATTAAGGTTGATGAAAAAAGCGGTCAAGTAGTGGTTGCGTTAACTCCAGGAGATGCAAATCAAATTTTGGCTACAACTTCTTCAGGTAAAGTAATACGTACACATATTGATTCAATAAGAGAAATAGCACGTGTTGGTAGAGGTGTAAAAGTTATGTCAGTTGATGAAAAGGAGAAAGTAGTCGCAGTTGCTTTGCATAATGAAGATGATGAGGAAAGAAATTCAGATTTAAATTCCAGTGAAGATAATGATGAATAGAGAACCAGTAAAAGACATTAATATTAATTCAGATACTAAATTAAGTGATTTAATTGATCAATTTGGAGAAGCCGGAGGTTTTGTGGCTTCTAAAGTTTCTACAGCCACTTCTATTGTGCAAGATATGAATTCAGAGTCTTGTACTAAATTTTTGTCTTTTCCAGCAGACATAATGGCTACTGGAACTAGAGGATTAATGAAACAAATAGTGGAAAATAACATGGCAGATGTTGTTGTAACTACTTGTGGCACATTAGATCATGATATAGCTCGTGTTTTAGCAGATTATTACCATGGAGATTTTGCAATGGACGATGCACTTTTAAGAGAAGAAGGTGTGAATAGACTTGGTAATGTTTTAGTTCCAGATGATTCCTATGGCATCCCTATTGAGAGATGGTTACAACCAATTTTAGAAGATTTATACGATCAAAAAAAACATTGGGCACCTTGGGAGATTTGGCATGAAGTAGGTCTTAAGCTTTTAGATGAGGAAAGAGGTTCAGAGTCTTTTCTTGGAGTTTGTGCAAGTAAAAACATCAAAGTCTTTGTTCCAGGCCCAACAGATGGGTCGGTAGGTTCACAATTATGGTTATTTTGGCAATCACATAAAGATTTCACACTAGATATATTTGGAGAAGAACATCAATTATCAGATATAGTTCATGAGGCCAAAGCTACTGGAGCAGTCATGATAGGAGGAGGAATCTCCAAACACCACACTATTTGGTGGAATCAGTTCAGAGATGGATTAGATTATGCAGTTCAAGTGACTACAGCTCCAGAATGGGATGGTTCTCTTAGCGGTGCACGTGTTAGAGAAGCTGTTTCTTGGGGTAAAGTTCAATCTAAAGCTAAAAGGATTACAGTTGAAGGAGATGCTACTGTTCTTTTGCCTTTAATTTATGGTCCATTATTATGAAAGCCATTGTAAGAAAAGTTTCATCTTCTTTTGAGAAAGCTTTAGCAAAATATTTTGGTTCAGGACCTACAGATTTGAATGAAGCAATAAGGCAACATGGAGTATATGTGAATAAGCTAGTTGAATTTGGAGTTTCAGTAAAAGTAATTGATTCACATTCAGATTTTCCAGATTGCTGTTTTGTGGAGGATCATGTAATTGTTGCTGGCGATTCTGCATTATTGACAAATGCAGGACACGATAGTAGATTAGGAGAAAGGAAAGAAGTTGAAGAAGCTCTTAATGATGATTTAAATTTAGAGTATATGACAGAGGGGGCAAGAATGGATGGGGGAGATGTTTTACGATTTGGAGATAAATTCTTAGTAGGGCACAGTCAAAGAACTAATCGTCAGGGCATAGAGGATTTAGGTAAATTTCTTCAGAAAAGAAATTATGGGTTACACGTTGTCGAAGTTCCTCCACAATCATTACATTTAATTTCAGTTTGTACTTCACCAGTTCCCGGAAAATTGTTAGCACCAGAAGGTTGGTTTAGTGAATCAGACTTTCCGGTAGGTTCAGAAATTATTTGGGTACCAACAGAAGAAGCATATGCTGCAAATATTCTTCCTTTTGATAATAAAATTATGATGGCTAAAGGATATCCATTTACTCATAAGGCACTGAAAAGTTTGAATTTAGAAGTACATGAACTGGAAATGTCTCAGTTTAGAGAGGCTGATGGCTCTTTAACTTGTTTATCGGTTTTATATGATTAACTTAATTTCTAATATAATACTGTAATAGGTGTTTGTATGTCTATAGAAAGTCCGACAACAATTAAGAAAGCGGGAGGTAAATTGGGAATCTTAATGCCAGGTCTTGGAGCTGTAAGTACAACATTTATTGCAGGTACATTGGCAGTACGTTCGGGTTTATCGACACCTATAGGTTCACTTACTCAAATGGGGTCCATTCGTTTGGGAAAAAGAAATGAAAGACGTGAAATAGCAATCAAAGATTTTGTCCCATTAAGTACTTTAGATGATTTAATTTTTGGTGGTTGGGATATTTTTGAAGACAATTGCTACGAAGCTGCAATAAACGCAGGAGTTCTTGAGAAAGAATTATTAGACAGTATAAAGAAGGAACTAGAAGAAATTAAACCAATGAAAGCAGTATTTGACAAAAATTTTGTCAAAAAATTAGATGGCGAATATGTAAAATCAGAGACTACACACCGTGATAGAATCCAGGCATTAAGAGCAGATATTCAAAATTTTAGAAAAGAAAATAATTTAGAACGTGTAGTTATGGTCTGGTGCGGAAGTACAGAAACCTATCAAGATCCCTCTGATAAAATGTATAATAATCTTAATGATTTTGAAAAGGCTTTAGATTCAAATAAAAATTCAATAGCCCCTTCAATTTTGTATGCTTATGCAGCCATTAAGGAAGGTGTTCCTTATGCAAATGGAGCGCCGAATTTATCTGTAGATTTTCCAGCAATGATTGAATTATCTGTAAAGGAAGGAGTACCTATTGCAGGTAAAGATTTTAAGACAGGTCAAACTTTGATGAAAACAATTCTTGCACCGGGTTTTAAGGCAAGAGAAATAGGTATTGATGGGTGGTTTTCAACAAATATTTTAGGAAATAGAGATGGAGAAGTTTTGGATGATCCTGAATCGTTCAAGACTAAAGAAGTATCTAAACTAGGAGTTCTTGAGCAAATTTTAGAGCCCGAGAAGAATCCAGAATTATACGGCGATTTATATCATAAAGTTAGAATTAATTATTATCCTCCGCGAGGAGATAACAAGGAAGGCTGGGATAACATAGACATTAAAGGATGGTTAGGTTATCCTATGCAAATAAAGGTAGATTTTCTTTGTAGAGATTCAATTTTAGCTGCACCTATTGTTCTAGATTTAGCTTTATTTTTAGATTTTGCCCACAGGGCTGGACTTCATGGAATCCAAGAATGGTTATCATTCTATTTTAAATCACCAATGTGCAAACCTGATTTGTATCCAATACATGACTTATTTTCTCAAAAAGTCAAGTTAGAAAATACACTTAGACATTTGATGGGTGAAACAATCATTACGCATCTTGGATTAGATTATTACTACGATGAGGATTAATGAAGTCAATAATAGTTACGAAACATGGTGATCCAGATTGTATGGAGCTTCAGGAATTTCCTACACCATCACCAGGTGCAGGTGAGATTTGTATAAGAGTCTCTAAAGCAGGTATAAATTTTGCAGATATTCTTTCTCGTATGGGGCTTTATCCTGGAGCACCTAAACCACCATTTACACCAGGTATGGAAGTCTCAGGCACAGTTCATGAAGTAGGTCCTGATGTTGATGATTTTAAAGTAGGAGATAGAGTAGTTGGTTCAGGTGGTAGTGGAGGCTATTCAACACACACCTTATCGAAGGCTGCTACAGTTTTCAAAATTCCGGATGACGTAACATTTGAACTCGCAGCTGCTTTTCCAGCAGTTTATTTAACTTCATATTTGATGGTTATTCATCCTGGAGATTTGAAACCAGGAGAGTCGATTTTGATTCACGGGGCAGCTGGAGGAGTTGGTCTCGCCGCTACAGAATTGGCCAAAATTGCAGGCGCTAAAAATATATTCGGCACTTGTTCCCCAAGTAAACATGATTTCATTTCAGATAATGGCGTTCTTCCTATAGACAGAGATAATTTCTTGTCAGAGATAATGGATTGGACAAAGGGAAAAGGAGTTGATTTAGTATTAGATCCAATAGGGGGAGAACACTTAATGCAATCATATAGATGTTTAGGTTCAGGAGGCCGTGTTTGTTCATTTGGAATTTCGGATATGGCACCTACTAAGCGTAAAAGTCAATGGGCTCGGTTTAAATCGTGGTTAACTTTTCCAAAATTTGATCCATTGAAAATGATGACAAGCAATAGAGGAGTTTTTGGCATCCATCTAGGACGTTGGAAAAATTTAGATCATTTGGAAAAAGCAAAGAATGATTTACTGAAATGGATTGAAGAAGGTAAAATCAATCCACATATTGATAAAGTGTTCTCAAAAGAGCAAGTTTCTGAAGCTCATCACTATATTCAGGATAGGAAAAATATAGGAAAAGTGTTGATAGATTTTGATTGATTAAAATTCCAAAATTCTTTGGCAATCACTTATATGGTCAAGGTTCAATAATGTCATAATGTCGGAAATTAATGTACGTCTAAAACACAATTTTGAGGACTCCGACAAATTATTTAGGATATTGTTTGCAGCAATTAAAATAGGTAAGCCAGCCTCTAAGAGAAAAATAGCAGATGTGGCAGATATTTCTTCACAATTAGTAGATTATCATATTGACAAATTAGTTGATAATGGCCAATTGATTAAGGTTGACACAATGTATGCAGCTCAGGCAATATTTTCAAATAAGAAAATATATAAATTTCTTAAGGATACAGTAATTACACAAGAATTAATAGAAAAGTTAGCTTCAGGAATTGATTTTTCACAGGCTAC
>CESD01044493.1_pt1 | contig 16972 bp, 13 predicted proteins | sample 531191 | NCBI WGS metagenome assembly CESD01 (sample SAMEA2622021, study PRJEB7988) | marine metagenome | biome: marine biome (ENVO:00000447); feature: deep chlorophyll maximum layer (ENVO:xxxxxxxx); material: "saline water (ENVO:00002010), including plankton (ENVO:xxxxxxxx)" | depth 188 m
TCCTTATCGATACCGACAATTTCTAAATTTTTTACTGTTACATTATCAGAACCCATTCTACCAGCCATTCTCATACCTTTAAACACTCTCGATGGCCATGATGCTTGACCAATGGATCCAGGAGCTCTTTCAGTATGCTTATTACCATGAGTAGCATCTTGTCTTGCAAAGTTGTGTCTTTTAATTGCTCCTGCAAAACCTTTACCTTTAGATTTGGCTTTTACATCAATTATTTCTCCAACATTAAAAATTGAAGCATCAAATTGTTGTCCTAGTTTGTATTCAAAATCATCAATCGATTTAAATTCAGCTAAAACTTTAGCTGTTTCAATTCCAGATTTAGACAAATGTCCTAAAGTCGGCTTATTGGTATTATTTTTAGATTTTTTACCATATGCTAATTGAATAGCGTTATATCCATTATTCTTTTCTTCTTTAATCTGAGATACAGTACAAGGACCGGCTTCAACAAGTGTAACTGGTACGACGTGACCATTATCATTAAAGATTTGAGTCATTTTAACTTTCTTTCCAATTAAACCGTACATTTTACAATTATCCTCGAATCTCAATATCAACACCTGAAGGTAAATCTAACTTCATAAGAGACTCGACAGTCTTAGGTGTTGAATTAACAATATCTACAACTCTTTTATGAACTTTTGTCTGAAACTGTTCTCTAGATTTTTTATCAATAAATGGAGACCTTAAAACTGTATATACAGTTCTTTTTGTAGGCATAGGAATTGGTCCAGAAATAATAGCTCCAGTTGACTTTGCCGTACGAATAATCTTTTCAGCAGATTTATCAAGCAATTTATGGTCATATGCTTTAAGAGAAATTCTGATTAAATCTTTAGCCATTAAGAATCTCCTTCAGATGATTTAGATTTCATTAACTTCTCTTCAACCGAAGCAGGAACTTTAGCGTATTCCTGGAAATCCATATGAAAGTTCGCTCTTCCTTGCGATAAAGATCTTAGATCAGTTGCATATCCAAACATTTCACTTAGTGGTACTGCAGCTTTAATCTGCTGGTTTGTACCTTGCTGTTCCATTGTTTCAACCTTTCCTCTCCTAGAATTAATATCGCCAATAACATCTCCTAAATAATCATCAGGAGTTGTTGCTTCAACAGCCATGATAGGCTCCATTAATACAGGATTAGCTTGCTTACATGCAGTTTTTATAGCTCTTGAACCAGCAACTTTAAAAGCAATTTCAGATGAGTCAACATCATGATAAGAACCAAAAACTAATTCTACTTCAACATCTGGAATAGGATATCCATGTAAAACTCCATTTTTAAGCTGCTCTTGAATACCTGAATCAACTGCTGGAATGTATTCTCTTGGAATAACACCACCAACAATACTATTTATGAATTTGTATCCTTCTCCTTGGGCAGTTGGTTTAACATTAATAACAACATGCCCATATTGACCTCTACCACCAGATTGTCTTACAAATTTTTCATCAATTTTTTCTACAGACTTTTGAATAGCCTCTCTAAATGAAACCTGAGGCTTTCCAACGTTTGCATTTACATTAAATTCTCTTTTTAAACGATCTATAATAATTTCTAAGTGAACCTCGCCCATGCCTGATATAACAGTTTGGCCAGTTTCATTATCAACTTTCACTTTAAAGGTTGGATCTTCTTCGCTAAGCTTATTCATACCTTTAGCTAATTGATCTTGATCTCCCTTTGAAACAGGTTCAATCGAAACTGAAACTACAGGATCAGGAAACTCCATAGATTCTAAAGTAATATCGCCATTTTCAGATAAAGTATGTCCAGTTCTTACATCTTTCAAACCAATAACAGCAACAATCTCTCCTGCTTTTGCTTCATCTAATTCTTCTCTTTTATTTGCATGCATTTGAAGAATTCTGGAAACTCTTTGCTTTTCACCAGTATTAGAATCAATACAGAATGAACCTTTTTTCAAAGAACCAGAATAAACTCTAATATAAGTTAACTTTCCAACAAAAGGATCAGTAGCAATCTTAAATGCAAGAGCAGTAAATGAACCATCTACAGAATTTTTAACTTCAACAGAACTATCAGGATTATCTACAGATGAACCTTGAATACTTCCAACATCAGTTGGAGATGGTAAAAAATCAATTACAGCATCCAAAACTCTTTGAACACCTTTGTTTTTGAAAGCTGAACCGCATAACGTAGGAACAAAAATACTCTCTAAACAACCCTTCTTTAAGGCAGCTTTAATTTCATCTTCAGAAATTTCCTCACCTTCTAAATATTTCTCCATTAATGCATCGTCAAAACTAGCAACTTCTTCAACAAGAAAATTTCTCCATTTTTCAGCTTCAGTTTTAAGCTCATCTGGAATATCAATAAATTCAAACTCAGCACCTTGGGAACTTTCATTATACTGAATAGCTTTCATATTAGTTAAGTCAATAATACCTCTAAAATCTTCACCGGCGCCAATTGGAAGAGCAATTGGTAATGGCTTTGCTCCTAACCTTTTTTTCATGGTATCTATAGCATTATAGAAATCAGCTCCAACTCTATCCATTTTATTTATAAATGCTATCCTTGGGACATCATATTTGGTTGCTTGTCTCCAAACTGTTTCACTTTGAGGTTCAACACCAGCAACAGCGCAAAATACTGCTACTGCACCATCTAAAACCCTTAATGATCTTTCAACTTCCATTGTAAAATCAACGTGACCAGGAGTATCTATCAAATTAACCCTGTTTTTATCCCAATAAAAAGTTGTAGCAGCAGAAGTAATCGTAATACCTCTTTCTTGTTCCTGCTCCATCCAATCCATTGTTGCAGCTCCATCATGAACCTCGCCAATTTTGTGTGTTTTTCCAGCATAGTATAACATTCTTTCCGTCAATGTAGTTTTACCTGCATCAACATGAGCCATAATTCCGATATTTCTTACAATTCTTAAATCAGTTGACATTATCTACCTCTCCCAAAATGAGCAAAAGCTTTATTTGCTTCAGCCATACGATGAGTATCTTCTTTCTTTTTAATAGCAGAGCCTTCATTATTTGATGCGGATAAAATTTCTCCTGCCAACCTATTAGACATTGAAGAACCAGATCTTTTTTTAGCACTATCTATAATCCATTGAGCTGCAAGATAGAACTGTCTTCTAGAAGGAACTTCAATTGGTACTTGATATGTAGCACCACCAATTCTTTTTGATTTAACTTCAACATGAGGAGAAGCGTTATTTAAAGCTTTTTTGAAAATGTCAATAGGATCATTTTTGCTTTTTTCTTTAACTATATCAAATGCATCATATAGAATTTTTTCAGCAATTCCCTTTTTACCATCTTCAAGAAGATAATTCATAAATTTAGAAATTTGTAAATCATTAAATTTAGGATCTGGATTAATTGTTCTGCGTTCTGGTCTTCTTCTTCTCATTTATTAACTCTTTGGTTTTTTAGCTCCATAGCGAGATCTACTAGTTTTTCTATCATTAACACCAGCAGTATCTAATGACCCACGAACAATATGAAACCTTACACCTGGAAGGTCTTTAACTCTACCACCTTCAATAAGAACTATTGAGTGCTCTTGAAGATTGTGACCTTCACCAGGAATATATGCATTAACCTCAATACCATTAGTCAATCTAACTCTTGCTACTTTTCTAAGAGCAGAATTAGGTTTTTTAGGAGTAGTAGTGTAAACACGAGTACAAACACCCCTCTTTTGAGGGCTTTTTTCAAGCGCTCTACTAGCCGATTTATTGACTATTTTCTTTCTACTCTTTCTAATTAACTGATTTACAGTTGGCATATATATTTCCTTTTATATTTATAAAGTCCGGGCGAATATATCGTTATAACACGGAAGAATCAAACTTTTTCTTCTACGCGTAGGATTATTCAATTTGGACTAAAAAATCATAATTACAATAATCTAGCTTTGTTCTTCAGCTATATCTGATTCTTCTTCATTTGTAAGCCTAACTTTGTCAAGCTCTGGGAAACCAGTTCCGGCAGGAATTAACCTTCCTAACGCAACATTTTCTTTCAATCCCAATAGATTATCAGTCTTAGATGCTGTGGCAGCATCAGTTAGCACCCTTGTTGTCTCTTGGAATGAAGCAGCTGATATGAAACTATTAGTATTTAATGAAGATTGAGTAATACCCATTAATATAGGTTCAAAAGTAGCTTGTTTTGCTTTATGAAATTTAATCACATTTTTATCTTGAGATTTTAACTCTTTATTCATCTCCTTAACTTCATTTTGTGAAATCATTGTACCGACATCTAGATTTGAATCTCCGGACTCGTCAATCACTACCATTCCCTTCATATTACCATTTTCAGCGAATAAGTCTTGCTTATCTAACCTTTCACCAGGAAGATATTTGCTATCACCAGGATCATTAATTACAACTTTTTTCATCATTTGATTAACGATAACTTCAATATGCTTATCATTAATACCTACACCTTGAAGTCTATAAACTTCTTGAATCTCATCTACTAAATATTCTCTAACAGCATTTGGGCCAAGAATTGTTAAGATATCAGAAGGTGAAATAGCACCTTCACATAATGCAGTTCCTGCAGTAATGAAATCTCCTTCATGAACAACAACATGTTTACCGTAAGGAATTTTGTATGTTACAGGTTTACCATTAGATGGAATTACAGATACCTTCCTAACACCTCTTTTAATTTCTCCAAACTCAACAATACCATTAATTTCAGTTACAACTGCTGGATTAGCTGGCTTTCTAGCTTCAAATAACTCAGCAACTCTAGGAAGACCACCAGTAATATCTCTTGATTTTCCAACATCTTTTTGAATTTTAACTAATGTTTGGCCTTTAGCAACGTTTTGTCCATCATTAACGACTAAAGTTGCTTTAACTGGTAGTATAGTTCCTCCAGATAAAATGTCACCTTTTTTGCTATAAATTTCAATTTGAGGACTTAATCTTCTATCCTTTGACTCAGTAACAACTTTCTGTTTTTTACCTCCGTCTACAGCTTCTTCTTGATAAGTATCTCCCTCGATAAAATCTTTCATTTTTATAACACCTGATTGCCTAGCAAGAATTAAATCAGTGTAAGGATCCCAAGAAAATAGTGTCATACCTTTCTTTACCTTATCACCTTCTTTTACATTAACATTAGCGCCATAAGGAACATTTAATTCATCTAAAACATGATTTTTAGTATCGACAATTGAGAGTTTTGAGCTCCTAGATAAACATCTAACAACATTAAACCCATCTTCATCTAAAGTTTCAGCTGGTTCATACTCACTACTAAATTTAGCTGTTCCATTAAATCTAGATTTTTTGTCAGATTCTTCAGCAATACGAGTAGCCGTACCACCAATGTGGAATGTTCTTAATGTTAACTGTGTTCCAGGCTCACCAATACTTTGAGCAGCTATAATACCTACAGCTGTACCTTTGGTAACAAGCTTTCTTCTTGTCAAATCCCAACCATAACATTTAGCACAAACACCCCTTCTTGATTCGCAAGTGAGAATAGATTTTATTTTCACGCTATTAAAATTATTCTCAACTATTAGATCAGCTAACTTTTCATCGAAAATATCTCCACGCTTTACAATAACTTCTCCATCAATAACAATTTTTTCAGAAGAAGTTCTTCCTAGAATACGCTCACCAAGAGATTCAACAATTTCTTCACCTTCTTTTAGGTCTGAAACTGTGATACCATTAATAGTTTTACAATCATCTTCATAAATAGTTACATCTTGAGCAACATCAACTAATCTTCTAGTCAAGTATCCCGCGTCAGCAGTTTTTAAAGCTGTATCAGCCAGACCCTTTCTAGCACCGTGAGTAGAAATAAAGTACTCCATTACAGAAAGACCTTCTTTAAAGTTTGATTGAATAGGGCTTTCAATAATTTCCCCTCCACCAATCATTGATTTTCTTGGCTTAGCCATTAATCCTCTCATACCTGCTAACTGCTTTATTTGGTCACCACTTCCTCTTGCTCCAGAGTCTGAAGAAATATATAATGCATTAAAACCTTGATCATCGGTTCTTAATCCATCCATCATAACATCAGCCACATCACTAGTAGCTTTAGTCCAAACATCTATAACTTTATTGTATCTTTCACCTTCTGTTAAAACATGTCTATCAAAACGTTGTTGAATTTTATCAACTTCCTTTTCAGCTTTGTCGATTATTTCATGCTTTGCATCAGGAATAATTACATCGCTTATAGAAATTGATACACCACTCATTGTTGCTGTTTTAAAACCAATATCTTTAAGATCATCTAGCAACTGAACAGTACGCTGATTTCCTGCTTTAACAAATGATTCACCAATTATAAAACTAAGTTTTTTCTTTGAAATAATTTCATCATAATAGTATAGTTCTTCTGGAATAATTGAATTAAATATTGCTCTACCAGCAGTTGTATTTTTATGCCATTTACCTTTGTGTCTTACATTAATTACTGCATGCATTGCAACTCTACCATTATCATGAGCTATTTTTACTTCATCTATTGAACCAAAAGACATTCCTTCACCAACTTGACCTTTTTTATCTCTGGTTAAATAGTAACAACCTAAAATCATATCTTGAGATGGTAATGTGATAGGTTTTCCACTAGCTGGGTGTAAAACATTTTGACTAGCCATCATCAACACTCTAGCTTCTAATTGAGAAGGGATTGAAAGTGGAACATGAACAGCCATTTGGTCACCATCAAAGTCAGCATTAAATGCTGAACAAACAAGTGGGTGAACACGAATAGCTTTACCATCGATAAGAACTGGCTGAAAGGCAATAATACCTAACCTATGAAGTGTAGGAGCACGATTTAATAATACTGGGTGATCCTTTACAACATTTTCCAAAATTTCATAAACAAATGATTCTTTATTTTCAATCATTAGTTTAGCACTTCTTGGTGTAGCGGCTAAATCTCTCCTAATTAATTCTCTTATTAAGTGAGGTTTAAATAATTCTAATGCCATATTTTTGGGAATACCGCACTCTGTCATTCTAAGTTCAGGACCAACAACAATTACTGATCTTCCTGAATAATCAACTCTCTTTCCTAAAAGATTCTGCCTAAATCTACCTTGCTTTCCTCTAAGCATATCTGAAATAGATTTTAAAGGTCTTTTAGATCCACTCCTAATTGCCGTTTTTCGCTTTGTGTTATCAAAAAGTGCATCAACAGACTCTTGTAACATTCTTTTTTCATTTCTAAGAATAACTTCTGGAGCTTGTATGTCCATTAGCTGCTTTAATCTGTTATTTCTAATAATAATTCTTCGATATAAATCGTTTAAATCACTAGCTGCAAACCTTCCACCCTCAAGTGGAACTAAAGGTCTCAACTCAGGAGGCATGACTGGTAAAATTGAAACGATCATCCATTCAGGTTTATTATTTCTATCTTGAGCAAAATCTTTAACTACTTTTAATCTTTTCAAAGCATCTTCTCTTTTCTGCTTTGATTTAGTTGTTGAACTGATTAGTTCAAGCTCTTGTTTAAGTTCTAATAAATCCATTTCTGCAAGGGCATCCTTAATTGCTTCTCCACCCATTGCTGCATAAAAATATGACTCTTCTTCTCTTTCATCTTGTGAAACAGCTTCATAGCCAAACTCTTGCTCCAGCTCTAAATAAGCCTCTTCATCTATTAATTCAAATCTTTTATATCCGCTATTTCCAGGATTGATAACTAAATAGTTTTCATAATAAATTACACTCTCTAATTGTTTAGCGCTTTTACCAAGTATATAACTAAGCTTACTTGGTATAGACTTTAAAAACCAAATATGAACGACAGGAACTGCTAAAGTGATATGGCCCATACGATTTCTTCTAACTTTCTTAGTAGTAACTTCAACTCCACACCTATCACAAATAATACCTCTATACCTAATACCTTTATACTTTCCACAGTGGCATTCAAAGTCCTTTACTGGACCAAAGATTTTTTCACAAAATAAACCATCTTTTTCAGGTTTATATGATCTATAATTAATTGTTTCTGGTTTTAATACTTCACCAAAAGAACCTTCAAGAATTTTTTCTGGAGAAGCCAGTTTTATTGAAATACTATTTTTTGCTTTATACATCTATAATTTCCTTTAGTCTAAAGTTATATCAAGACCTAAGCCTTGAATTTCCTTCATGAATACGTTAAATGCCTCTGGCGTTGTCGGATCAGGTAAATCTTCACCTTTAACTAATGCACTATATACCTTTGACCTACCTTCAATATCATCTGATTTGATAGTTAAGATTTCTCTTAGAATATGAGCAGCTCCATATGCTTGAAGTGCCCATACTTCCATTTCACCAAATCTTTGACCTCCAAATTGAGCTTTACCTCCAAGAGGTTGTTGAGTAACTAATGAGTATGGTCCTGTAGAACGTGCATGCATTTTATCATCAACCATATGATATAATTTCATCATATACTGATATCCAACAAGTACTGGGTTATCAATTTTTTCACCAGTTATTCCGTCAAATAAAGTTACTTTTCCAGAGTCAGGTAAACCTGCCTCTTTCATTTTAGCTGCAACTTCTTCAGGTGTAGCACCGTTGAAAACTGGAGTAGCATATTTTTCTCCAAGAATTTTTCCAGCCCAACCAAGCATAGTTTCATACAACTGACCTAAATTCATTCTTGAAGGAACTCCCATCGGATTTAAACAAATATCAACTGGAGTACCATCTTCAAGGTATGGCATATTTTCTTCCGGAACAATTGTAGCAATAACTCCTTTATTACCATGTCTTCCAGCCATTTTATCGCCAATTGAAACCTTTCTTTTGTTTGCAACATAAACTTTTGCAAGCTTTAAAATTCCAGGCTGTAACTGGTCACCTTCTTTTAATTTAAAGATATCAGTTTCTAACCTATCTTCAAGCTCATTTAAATGTTTATTAAATGATTGAAAAATTAATTTTATTTTTTCCCATGATTTTGGGCCAGATATCCAAGGCTCGTCTAATGAAAACTGCTCAAAGTTAAAAGAGCTGAGTTTTTTAAGTGTTAATTTAGCACCTTTCTTAACAAGCACTTTATCATTTCTATCTTTAATGCCTAAAGAAGATTTATCTTTTAATAAACCGCTTAACAATTTATCTCTAGATGATCTCAATTCTCTTTCATTATTTCTTTTATCTTTTTGTAACTCTTTAATAGCCTTATTTACTTCTGCTCTAGACTGCTTTGAAGTTTTTTCATATAAATCAGTCTTTATTACAACACCTTTTACTCCTGGTTCAGCTTTTTTAGACGCATCCTTTACATCGCCAGCCTTTTCACCAAAAATTGCTCTTAAAAGCTTTTCTTCGGGAGAAGGGTCAGTTTCACCTTTTGGTGTAACTTTTCCAATTAAAATATCATCTTCATTAACAATTGCACCAACGCGAATTAATCCATTTTCATCTAATTGTGCAGTTGCTTCTTCACTAACATTTGGAATTTCAGGTGTCAATTCCTCCTGACCTCTTTTAGTATCTCTCACTTCAAGCTCTATTTCATTTACATGAATCGAAGTAAATACGTCTTCTCTTACTAATCTTTCATTTATAACAATAGCATCCTCAAAGTTGTATCCATTCCAAGGCATGAATGCAATTAACACATTTTTACCAAGAGCAAGTTCTCCACCTTGTGTTGAGGCTCCATCTGCAATAACATCTCCTTTTTTAATACTGTCACCTACCTTAACAATAACTTTTTGATTGTAGCATGTATTCTGATTAGATCTAGAATATTTAATTAAATCTACTGTACAAAGGTCTTCGTCTGATTTTAATAATGAGCCATCTTTATAATTACTGTCCTTAATAACTACTTTATTAGCATCAACATGTACTACTTTTCCACTAACAGGAGAAATAAGTACAGATTTAGAATCTCGAGCTACAACTTTCTCCATTCCAGTGCCAACAATTGGTGAATCGGTTTTCATTAAAGGAACCGATTGGCGTTGCATATTAGAACCCATTAATGCTCTATTAGCATCATCATGCTCAACAAATGGAATTAATGCTGCAGCAACACTTAAAATTTGGTTTGGAACAATATCTGAAAATTGAACATCTTCTGAATCTACAATAGGGAAATCACCCTTTGAACGAACTCGGACTTTAGGATCTAAAATTAAATCATTTTTGTTAGACGCCAGTCCAGATTGAGCTATATTGGCTCTATCTTCATCATCAGCTGATAAATATTGGACTGAATTAGTAATTTTTTTATTATCAATCTTTCTATATGGAGCTTCAATGAATCCATGTCTGTTAATTCTTGCCATTAAAGCTAAAGAAGATATCAATCCAATATTTGGACCTTCAGGAGTTTCAATAGGACAAAGTCTCCCATAATGAGTATAATGAACATCTCTAACTTCGAAACCTGCCCTCTCCCTAGATAATCCTCCTGGTCCTAATGAAGAAATTCTTCTTTTATGAGTTATTTCTGCTAAAGGATTTGTTTGGTCACCAAATTGAGAAAGTTGACTAGTACCAAAAAATGTATTAATAACTGTAGTTACTAATCTTGAATTTATTAAATCCTGAGGTGTAATAGTTTCAGATTCTCTTAAATTCATTCTTTCATAAACAGTTCTAACCATTCTTGCTAGCGCTGAATTAAATTGTACTTTTAACTGCTCTCCAACAGTTCTTACCCTTCTATTACCTAAATGATCTATATCATCAGGAGCTCTTAACCCTTTTCTCATTTGAATTAAAAATTTTAAGGTTATTAAAAAATCATCATGAGTTAGTACTGAATCTTTTCCTGAATTATCTAAATTAAATTGCTTATCAAGCCTATATCTACCAACTTGACCTAAATCATATTTCTTTGGAAAGAAAAACATTCTGTTGATGAACTTTTCAGCAGATTCAGGACTTGGAGCTTCACTTCCTCTAAGAAGCATGTAAACTCTCATTAAAGCTTCTTCTGTAGATTTAGTAGGATCTTTTTTAATAGTATTGTGAATCATCATACTATCAATATTATTTCTAATATCTACAACTTTAATAGATTTAGTTTTATTCTTTTTAAGAGTACTAATAATTGACTCATTTAGCTCTTTTCCACTTTCTACAAAAAGCTCACCAGTTTCATGATCAATAATATCTTCAATAACGACGTAATGACTTAGCTTATCCGTATCAATTTTTGCTGCATCTAAATCAAGAATTAAATCAAAAGCATTGTAAATATCTTCATCAGAACTAAAACCAAGAGATCTGAGCAAAAGAGTTGCAGGAAATTTTCTTTTTCTATCAATAATAGTAAAAAGTATGTCATTTATATCGGTAGTAAAATCTATCCAAGAACCTCTAATAGGAATTATTCGTGCATTAAATAATTTTGCACCGTTTGGATGAAATTTCTGATCGAAAAATGCTCCTGGAGATCTTTGAAGTTGAGTAACAACAGTTCTTTCGGCGCCATTTATGATAAACGTACCTTTGTCTGTCATATAAGGCATGTTTCCAAAATAAACATCTTGGTCTATTACTTGTGAAAACTTCTTCTTGTTTTTTTCATCTGTAATTTTGAGCCTTAATTGAACAGTTAAAGGCACACTAAAAGTTATTCCCCTGTCAGAGCACTCTTTAGGGGTGTATCTCGCTTTACCTATTTCGTAACTTTTATATTCAAGAATATAGTTTTCATGATTATCCTGAATCGGAAAGATTGAAGCAAAAGCCTCATGTAATCCGAACATTTCTCTTTCTTTAGGATTTACATTTTCCTGTAAAAATTCATGAAATGAACCTACTTGCAAATCTAAAAGATTTGGTAGTTCATTGGTAGTTGTTATTTTCTCAAAATTATGTCTGTTTTTTAACTTATCTACTCTCAAGATAGATTTCCTCCAAAAAATTGGTTAATTAATATATACTTTATAGTACTATTACTTTAATTCTACTGTAGCTCCGGCCTCTTCAAGTTGAGACTTAATAGTTTCAGCCTCATCTTTAGCGACGCCTTCTTTAACAGCCTTAGGAGCAGAATCAACCAATTCTTTAGCTTCTTTTAATCCAAGACCAGAAAGTTCTCTAACAACTTTAATTACTGAGATTTTTGATTGTCCAGCAGCTGCTAGAACAATATCAAAACTACTTTTTTCTTCACCAGCAGCATCTCCATCAGTAGCTGCTCCAGCGGAGGCAGCTGCGACTGGCACAGCGGCAGTAACACCAAATTTATCTTCAATATCTTTAACAAGTTCTGATATTTCAATCATATTTGCTTCTTCAAGATACTTTAAAACATCTTCTCTTTTAACGCTCATTTTAACTACCCTTTCTTTGAGTTTAATTGTTCAAGTGCTCCTAATAAGCCAGATACAGGACTTCCCAATGTGCTACTTAACTTAGACATTGGAGAGTTTAGCATACCTACCAGCTTAGACATTAGTTGATCTTTTGAAGGAAGATTTGCTATTTTTTCAAACTCTTCCGCTTGAAAAACTTGACCATCTAGTATCATACCTTTTACAGCAGGCTTATCAAAATCTTTTAAAAAATTTTTAATCACTTTTGCAGGATCAGTTGGATCATTATAGCTTAATGCCATTGCAGTTGGACCATTTAAGAAGTCATCTAAACCTTCCATCCCAACATCTTTTGCAGCTAATTTGATTAAAGTATTTTTTGCAATAGTAAATTCAACATCATTGGATACAAACTCTTTTCTTAACTTTGTTATACTAACAACATCCAATCCAATATAATCAGTAAAATAGATTGCATTAGCTTTATCCAATTTTTCTGTTAAATTCTTTACAGCTTCTAAATTTTTATTACTTGGCATAATTATTCTATCCCTATCTTAATTCCAGGACCTAAAGATGATGAAATAACTACAGACTTAAGGTATTTTCCTTTAAATGAATTTGGTTTAGCTGACATTACAGCAGTCTGAAGAGTATTGAAATTTTCTTTTAGTTGATCTTCTGAAAATGATGTTTTTCCTATCGAAGATTGTAAAATTCCATTTTTTTCAACTCTAGCATCAAGCTTACCAGCCTTTAATTCTTTGATTGCTTTAGCAACATCATTTGTAACTGTACCAGATTTTGGATTTGGCATTAAACCCTTTGGACCAAGTACTTTACCAAGTTTACCGAGTTGAGCCATTAAATCTGGGGTTACAACAATCTTATCAACGTCAGTCCAACCACCTTTAATTTTTTCTAAAAAATCATCTTTACCAACAAAATCTGCTCCAGCTTTCTTAGCTTCATCTTCTTTATCCGCATTGACAATAGCTAAAACCGAAACTTCTTTTCCGATTCCATGTGGTAAATTTATACTTAATCTAATATTTTCATCCGCATGTCTTGGATCAACACCAAGATTAAATGCAACATCAACTGATTCTGTAAATGCTTCTCTTTTAAAATTCATTAACATATTAAAAGCTTCTTCAATATTGTATAATTTTGAATTATCAAGTTTTTCGCTTACAGCTTTTGAAAATTTAGTTATTTTCATCTCTCTACCTCTATACCCATACTTACAGCGGTTCCTGCAATCATCTCCGCAGCTTGATCTAAAGTGTGAGAGTTTAGATCCTTCATTTTTATTTCAGCAATTTTTTTACACTGTGAAATTGTAATTGAACCTACTTTATCTTTATTTGGCTCTTGAGAACCTTTTTTCATTTTTAATTCTTTCAAGATAAGAGTAGATGCTGGAGGGGATTTTGTCTCAAATGTAAATGATCTATCTTTATAAACTGTAATAATAACAGGTGTTAACATACCTTGTAATTCTTTAGTGGCATCATTGAATGCATTACAAAAATCCATAATATTTACACCGTGCTGACCTAAAGCAGGACCAACAGGGGGCGCAGGATTTGCTTGCCCAGCTGCAATTTGTAATTTTATTAAACCTGTTTTTTCTTTTTCTGCCATTTTTAACTTTCAATTAATATTTGATTCATACTCAATTCAATTGGAGTAGGTCTACCAAATATATTAACATTAACCTTAATTCTATTTTTATCATTTACTTCTTGAACTAAGCCATTAAACTCTTTAAATGGTCCATCAATAACTTTAACAGAATCACCGACCTTAAATGGAATCTCTTCAATATCTTCTTTGCTAAAATCATCGTTTTCAGATGATACTAGATATCTAGCCATTTCAACTTCAGAAACAGTCTGCGGGTTTCCTTTAGGGCCAACAAAGCTCATAACTCCATCAATATTTTCAATAAAAAATTTTGTTTCATTATTCATGACCATCTTAACTAGAACGTAGCCTGGTAAAAGGCTCTTTTCTTTAACTGTTTTTTTACCATTTTTAATGTCAACAATGTTTTCAGTAGGTATCAAAATTTCTTCTACATTTGACTCTAAATCTTTTTCAAAGCCAAGTTCACGAAAGATACTATCTTTCACCTTATTTTCTTTACCTGACATTACCCTTAAACTATACCAGTTCATCATATTAAAACTCTCATAAATCTTTGAATTACCCAATCGATTCCGAACAAAAAAAGTACAAATAAAAGAAAAAAGACGATAATCAAGTAAGTAGATCCTCTAAGTTCATTATAGGATGGCCATGAAACTTTGTTCATTTCCAAATACACTTGATTTAAAAAATCTTTAATTCTCTTAAACATACTTTATCCTTTTTCGCAGGTGAGGCAGGAATTGAACCCGCAACCCCCGGTTTTGGAGACCGATGCTCTACCAATTGAGCTACTCACCTATATGCTATTTAATTTCTTTAAAAAGAACATGCTTGCGAGCTACAGGGTCAAACTTTTTATATTCAAGTTTGTCAGGATGCTTACTCTTATTTTTAGTAACAGTATAGCGATACCCTGTCCCTGCAGTACTCTCAAGTCTTACAATTGCTCTTTTGCTATTTCCAGCCATTAATCAACAACGGTAGTTACTACTCCAGCTCCAACTGTGTGTCCACCTTCTCTAATAGCGAATCTTAGCTCTTGATCCATAGCAATCGGTGTAATTAATTCAACGTTCATTTCAACATTATCTCCAGGCATAACCATTTCAGTACCTTCAGGCAATGAAACAACACCAGTAACGTCAGTAGTTCTGAAGTAAAACTGAGGTCTGTAGTTATTAAAAAATGGAGTATGTCTTCCACCTTCTTCTTTTTTCAAAACATATACATTAGCTTTGAATTTGGTGTGTGGTGTGATTGATCCTTTAGCAGCAAGAACGACACCTCTTTTAAGGTCTTCTTTCTCAACACCTCTTAAAAGTAATCCAGCATTATCGCCAGCTTCACCTTCTTCAAGGATTTTTTGGAACATTTCAACACCAGTAACTGTTGTGGTACCAATTTTATTATCAAGACCAACAACTTCTACTTCTTCACCAACTTTAACCTTACCTGATTCGATTCTTCCAGTACCAACAGTACCTCTACCAGTAATACTAAAAACATCTTCAACAGGCATCAAGAATGGTTTATCAACTGCACGTTCTGGTTGAGGAATAAATGTGTCACAAGCTTCCATTAGCTCGCCGATACATTTAACCGCTTCAGCATCGTTTGGATTTTCAAGAGCTTTTAGTGCACTACCTTTAACGATTGGAGTATTATCTCCATCGAATTTATATTCACTTAGAAGATCTCTTAATTCCATTTCTACCAATTCTAACAATTCAGGATCGTCAACTTGGTCTACCTTATTCATGAAAACAACGATACTTGGTACGTTAACCTGACGAGCAAGCAATACGTGTTCTCTAGTTTGAGGCATAGGACCATCAGCAGCACTAACAACAAGAATAGCTCCATCCATTTGAGCTGCTCCTGTAATCATGTTTTTGATATAGTCGGCGTGACCTGGACAGTCAACGTGCGCATAATGGCGGTTAGCTGTCTCATATTCAACGTGTGAAGTTGAAATTGTAATACCTCTTTCTTTTTCCTCAGGTGCATTATCAATAGTGTCAAAATCACGTTTAGCTGCCAAACCTAGATTAGACTGGGTTTGAGTAATAGCAGCTGTCAATGTAGTCTTACCATGGTCAACGTGACCGATAGTACCGATATTACAGTGAGGCTTATTTCTAACAAATGTTTCTTTAGCCATTTTGTTATCTCCTTGTTTTTAACAATTTTTTATACTTTTTTTGAGCCTACGACCGGGATTGAACCGGTGACCTCTTCGTTACCAACGAAGTGCTCTACCTACTGAGCTACGCAGGCAATTATTGAGCGAGTGACGCGATTCGAACGCGCGACCCTCAGCTTGGAAGGCTGATGCTCTACCAACTGAGCTACACTCGCAAATCCTGTGGGCAAAGAAGGATTCGAACCTCCGTAGACTTACGTCGGCAGATTTACAGTCTGCTGCCTTTAACCACTCGGCCATTTGCCCGAAATCCTATACTCAATCCTTGTAGTAAGATCAAAAAAAATTTTCAAATACCTTGCTTTTTACCCTTAAAAACTGAGCCGGCGAGAGGATTTGAACCCCCGACCCGCTGATTACAAATCAGCTGCTCTACCAACTGAGCTACACCGGCAATGTATGTCTACACGCACGCGTAGGCAAAAGCGACGAAATATAAGAAGATTTATCAGGAAAACAAATTAATTCTTTTTAGAGGGTTTTTGTCCGCTGGAAGTATCTTCAACATGCCAGCCTAAAGACTCAATTTTATCCCTAATTGAATCAGACAATTTCCAATCTTGATTTTCTCTGGCTTCCTGACGAGAAATAAGCAAAGTTCGTATCTCTTTTGGAATTTTATGATCTTGCAAATTATTAGAATCTAAAATAGCAAAAATTGAATTAAATAATTTTAAAAAAACTAAAGATTTTTCTTTATCTGATTCATTTATTGAATTTTCTGCAATTTTTTTATTCATTTGAGATATAAAACTAAAGAAAACTCCAATAGCTTCAGGTGTGTTTAAATCATCATTAAGAGCATCAATAAATAAATT